>Ga0078972_1001278_pt1 | contig 96015 bp, 80 predicted proteins | sample YelNatPaOPGAMG01_FD_67568 | JGI IMG/M metagenome (GOLD analysis project Ga0078972, IMG submission 67568) | Hot spring thermophilic microbial communities from Obsidian Pool, Yellowstone National Park, USA - OP-RAMG-01 (SPADES assembly) (version 2) | ecosystem: Environmental > Aquatic > Thermal... | reverse complement strand
CGCCGAGGGGCCAAGGTGCATCGCCGCTATGATGTGCCGGCCACGCCGTATCAGCGTCTGCTGGCATCGGGCCAGCTCAGCCAGGCGGCGCAGCAGAGCCTGCAACAGCGTTACGCGAGCCTGAACCCGATCCAGCTGCGCCAGCAGATCGAGCAACGTCAGAATGAGTTGCTCAGGACCATCCGCCGGAGCGAAACCAAGCCGGATTCCGCCCGCAAACTCACCCCCCGTTCGGTTACTTCTTTCGTGACCCAACGGGCGGCTGTTCGGTTACCGGAGGAAATGACTTGACACGGGCCGTTGTTCGGCGCTCCCGGGTCAGCGGTGCCTCATTCACTTGTAAAAGGCCTTGCTCACCATGGACGCCAGAATCTGGCCCGGACGGCGCAGCCGTCCCGTCTCCACCTCGTAAACGTAGCCCGAAATCGAGACATCGGCCGGGATGAGGGGGTGGCGGCGCAGGTATTCCACCTGTTGCACCGTGGCCTGGTCCACGTCTGTAATCGTCTTCGACCAACGGGAGACGGATTCCGGCGGCAGTCGGAACTCAGGTAAGCCGGGATCCAGAGCGATCTCAGAAAGCTTCACCCCGGTCGCCTGCTCGATGCTCTGGGTGACTTGCTCGCCCGTGGCCCCTAACATCCCGCATTCTGTGTGGGTGACGACAATGATTTCCCTGGTGCCGAAGCCGTGGATGGTCAAGGCTGCGCTGCGAATCACGTCGTCGGTGACCAGCCCGCCGGCGTTCCGGAAAATATGAGCGTCGCCGGGCTGAAGGCCCAGAACCTGTTCGATGGGCACGCGTTCGTCCATGCAGGTCAGCACGAAGAGCCTTTTGTTGTTGGGGATTTTCTTGTGCCTGCGAAGGACCCAGTTTTCCCATTGTTCCAAGGAAGCATTGATTGCGTCGGCGTGGGCCATTTCTCCTCCTTAGTTCGCATTCTCTATTGAGATTATCAAGACTCCCGGCGCGTGTCAATCGAGATTCGGTTGGATCCAAAGTCCCCCTTAGAGGGCCCCCCTAAGAGGCGAGGGCAGACCAGAACCATCCCCAGCAGGTTCTAAGACAAAACTTTCGCTCTGTTCAGGACCCGCCGCAGTCAAGTTTTCCCTGAACCCGCCGATATTGGGGCCGATGTCCGCAGCGATCATCCTCGCTTACCGAGGCGCCAGACCATGAGGTTGTTGTGGCTGGTTTCCGAGGACGATCCCCGGTTCAGCGAGCACCGCGGGGTGCTGGAAGCCTTGGAGGGCTGGTCTGTGGAGGCGGTCCACGCGGCTTGGGCGGCGCTGGATGCCGTGGCGAACTCTTCCTATGACGCCGTCCTGGTGGATTTCCCGGTGCCCGATTGGTCGGCGGAGGACTGGCTGGAGGAGGCTTTACGGGTCAACGCGGCGGTCCCTGTGCTCATTCGCGAGCGCGAGCCGTCGTTCGATCGGGCGGTGCGCCTCACCCGCCTGGGCGCCTTCCATTATTTGGGCGACCCGTTGGGCCCCGAGGGCCTGCTGAAGCTGCTCAATGAAGCGGCGCACTGGCGGCAGCGCTGGGAGCAGGCGCGCGGTGGCTCGCACTCGGGCGCGGAACCGTGGAGGCGATTGCTGATCGGGGAAAGCCGGGCCATGCGGCAGGTGGTCGAGACGATCCGGCTCGTGGCCCGCCGACGCTGCACGGTGCTGATCACGGGCGACACCGGTACGGGCAAGGAAGTAGTGGCGCGCGCCATCCACATGGCGAGCGGGCGCGGCCATCTGCCTATGGTGGCCGTGAATTGCAGCGCCATACCCGAGACTCTGCTCGAAGCGGAGCTATTCGGCCACGTCAAAGGCGCCTTTACGGGCGCAATTCACCATCGCATCGGACGCTTTGAACAAGCTCACCGCAGCACGCTGTTTTTGGACGAAATCGGCGACATGCCGCTCGACCTGCAGGCCAAGCTGCTACGCGTTTTGCAGGAGCGCGAGCTGCAGCGGCTGGGAAGCTCCGAAGTGATCCCGGTGGACGTGCGGGTCCTGGCGGCATCCAATGCCGATCTTCAGGAGCGCATCCGCCAGGGCCGCTTCCGCGAAGATCTGTATTATCGCCTGAACGTGGTGCCGATTCATCTGCCCCCGCTGGCTGAGCGCGCCTCGGACATTCCCTTGCTGGTGGCTCACTTCCTGGAAAAGGTCTGCTCGCGCGAAGACATCCCGCCCAAGCGCATTTCCGCCGAGGCCATGGAAAGGCTTGCCACGTACAGTTGGCCCGGCAATGTACGGCAACTCGAGAACGCCGTGGAGATGGCCGTCATCCTCAGCGGCGAGCGGGAGCTGCTGGTTCCTTCCGATTTCCCGCTTCCTTCGCCGGCGCAGTGGAAGGCGCTGAACGCCACCTCGTTGCCCTCGATTCGCCTGCCGGACGAGGGCATGGATTTCGAGGCCACCATCGCGCGGATCGAACGCAGTCTGCTCGAGCAGGCGCTGCGGCGTTCCAACGGCAACAAGAAGCAGGCCGCCGAACTGCTGCGGCTCAAGCGCACGACCTTCACGGCCAAGCTCAAGAGCTTGCAGGCTGCCGCGAATTGGTGACGACCCTCTTCGGTCTTGGGCCTCGATCGGGCGTCCCGGGATGGCATAGACTGAGGGAAAAGGAGCGAGCTTTGGAATTTCCGGCGCGTGCGCGGCCGGATATGGGCCGCGTCCTGAAATGGTCCCTGGGCTTGACGATCGCCTTCGTGGCGTTGGAGATTGCAGCGGGTCTGGAGGCGCGCAGCCTGGCGCTGCTGTCGGACGCCGGGCACAACTTCACGGACGCGCTGGCGCTGTTGCTGGCCTGGTTCGGCTATTACGTGGCGCAACGGCCTGCCGACGAGGTCAAGACCTACGGCTATCACCGCGCGGGCGTGCTGGCGGCCTTCGTGAATGCGCTAGTGCTGCTCGCCCTGGCGGCCTACATTTTCTACGAGAGCTACCGGCGGTGGCTGGCCCCGCAGCCGGTGCACGAGATCACCATGCTGGTGGTCGCCGGACTGGGTTTGGTGGTCAACCTCGTGATCATGCACGGGCTGGCGTCCGAGCGGAGACGCGACCTGAACATTCGCAGCGCGTGGGCGCACATGCTGGGAGACGCGTTGGGTTCGGTCGGGATCCTCGTGGGCGCTGTCGTGATCCGCTGGACGGGCTGGCACCGCGTGGACCCGTTGCTCTCCGCGTTGATCGGGCTGCTCATTGTATGGACCGCCTGGGACATCGTACGTGAATCCCTCAACATCCTGCTGGAGGGTTTGCCCCGCGGCCTCAAGCTGGGGGACGTCGTACAAGCCCTGCGCGAGATACCCGGCGTTCTCGACGTGCACGACGTGCACATCTGGAGTCTGGGCTCGACGACCCATGCCCTGAGTTGCCACGTGGTGATCGAGGACGTGCCGCCCTCGGAAAGCGAAGGGCTGCTGCGACGCCTGAATCAGGTGCTGGCCGAGCGATTCATGATCTGCCACACCACGATTCAGTTCGAACACGTAGCATGCCCGGGCTGCACCATGCCCAATCACCGGGAGCGCAGCTTCAGCGCGACTTGTTAGGGGGATCGGGCGGCTGGCTGGCCCGCTTGTGAAGCTGCCACGCCCGGACCAGCAGAGTCAAGGCGATCCACAAGCCGAGCACGGCTGCGGGGACGGTGACGGCCCAGGGCCACAGCAACGCCACGAGGCTCAGCGCCAGCAGCAAGGCCGCCGCGGCTGCCAGAACGCGAGCTTCGGCAGGTCCCAGCAGGCGCAAGTTGGCGATCGAGGCGCCCACTGCGCTGCTGATGCCCAGGGCGCCCACGGCCATCCGGCCCCTGCGCCGACGACGCGGGCGCGGGGGACCGCTGGGGCGCACGCGATGGCGCGGCGTGAGCACGATTTCGGTAGCGCGCTCCAGATCCTGCAAGTACATCTCTTCCATCTGGCGGGCGAACCCTTCGTCTTCGGCAACGATGTCGAGCTCCCAGTTGCCCAGCCAGCTCGAAAGATTCAGGTTGGTCGAACCCACGCGCGCCCAGTAACGGTCGGCGACGGCGGTCTTGGCGTGGAGCATCGAACCGTTCCACTCGAACACGCGGACGCCGGCCTCGAGCAAGGGACGGTACATGGCGCGCGACAGGAAAGCCACCAGCGGGATGTCGCTGGAGCCCGGGGCGAGAAGGCGTACGTCCACGCCGTCGCGCGCCGCGGTGCAAAGGGCTTGTACGTAGGAGGTGGTGGCAACGAAGTACGCATCGGTCAGCCACAGATAGCGTCGCGCCGCGGCGGCGATGAAGTGATCGAGCCGGTACAGGCCCGCGGTGTTGGGGGTCCCGGCGATCACGCGCAAGCGAATATCGCCCGCCGGGCGTATGGTGTGGCGCCGCGGAATTTCCTCGTCCGGAAGGGGATCCCCGGTGGTGGCCCAGATCTGGGCAAAGGCTTGCTCGATGTCGGCGACGGCCGGACCGCGCACTTCCACGCCGGTGTCGCGCCACGGATCCAGGCCGCGTTGCGGATCCCCCAGCCACATGCGTCCCAGACAGACGCCCGTCACGAAAGCCACCTCGCCATCCACGCCGATCATCTTGCGGTGGTCGCGGCTGATCCAGGCAAAGGGGCTGACGAACTGGGGCGGGTTGAACAGCCGGGCCTCCACGCCGGCTTCGCGCAGAGCTCGCCAGAAACGCCGCGAGGTCCGGCGGGCCGTGCCTACCCAGTCGCACAGCAGGCGCACGCGCACGCCCTCGCGCGCTTTGGCCATCAGGATGGCGGCGAACTCGCGACCCACCTCGTCGTCGTGGATCAGAAAAGTCTCGAAATGAATCCAGCGGCGGGCTGCCAGGAGAGCTTCGCGCCAGGCGGCGTAGTTTTCGGCGCCGTCCTTGAGCAGCCGCAGGCTGTTGCCCCCGATCAGGGGAGCGCCAGTGACGCGGGCCAGGACCTCCTGCGAAATCAGCGTCCGGCCAGGCATCCGCTTGCCTCCGCCAACTGCTAACACTTACCATACACTCCCGCCGAGCTTCGGCAGGGAGCGTTACGATGCTAAAGTAGAGCCATGGGCAGCGGGTTTGCATTTCCGATTCTGGGGGAAGGGCCGGGGACCACGCCGCGCATCAATTCGCTTCTGATCAAACCGGTGTCGGCGGTCTGCAATCTGGATTGCGCTTACTGCTTTTACCTTGACCGCGAGGCCGATCCTTACAAGGATCTTCCCGGCCGCGCCATGACGCTGGAGATACTCGAGCGGCTGGTGGATACTTACCTCTTTTACTCTTATCCCAACAGCGTTTTTGCCTTCCAGGGCGGCGAACCTACTCTGGCCGGGCTGCGGTTTTACGAAAAACTGGTGGAATTTCAGAAACAATATGGCCGTGATGGCCAGGCCGTATCCAACGCGCTGCAAACCAACGCTATCTTGATCAACGAGGACTGGTGCGGCTTGTTGCGGGAATATAACTGGCTGGTCGGCGTCTCCATTGACGGCCCCGAGGCCATGCACGATCGTTACCGGGTGAACCGCGGAGGACAGGGGACCTGGCGGCGCGTGATGCGCGGCATCGAAATCCTCCAGAAGCACAAAGTCGAATTCAACGTGTTGTGCGTGCTGAGCCAGGCCAACGTGGAACACCCGCGGGAGGTTTATCGCTTCTTCCGCTCCATCGGCGTAGACAACATCCAGTACATCCCGCTGGCTGAGTTCGACGGGCAGGGCAATCCGCTTCCCTTCACGATCACGCCCCAGCAGTACGGGCGCTTCATGCTGGAGACCTTCGAAATCTGGTGGCCGGAGAGGCGCCGGGTGCGCATCCGGTTGTTCGACAACATCGCCGAAGCGCTGGCCGGACACAAACCGGGCAACTGCACCATGCACGAGACCTGCGACAGCTACGTGGTGGTGGAATATAACGGCGACATTTACCCCTGTGACTTTTTCGTGGAGCGCGACTGGAAGCTGGGCAACATCATGGAGGACTCGTGGCCGGAGATCGCGCGGCGCCAGCGTCGCCTGAGTTTCGCTTCCAAGAAGACGCTGCCCCGGCCGGAGTGCCGCGCCTGCGAGTATGATCCGATTTGCCACGGGGGTTGTCCCAAGCTTCGGCACGGTCCCAACCGGCGCTTCGAGGATCTGGACTATTTCTGCGAAGCTTACAAAATGATTTACGCCCGCTGCCTGGAGCCTCTGCGCAAGGAAGTGGCCCGCCTGTGCGGGCCTGAGTCGGTGCGCGAGCTGCATCCGGTCAGCCCGTATTGAGCCCATCGCGCCGTCTGTTCAGCTCCCGACCGGCGGCTCCGGAGCGGGCAGTTTTTCGATCCGCACGCGCGCGATGCGCCGTCGGTCCATTTCCAGGATGGTGAAGCGCCGGCCCTCGTATTGGACGGTCTCGCCCCCTTGGGGGATGAATCCCAGCCGGTGGAGCAGGAACCCGGCCAGCGTCTCGAAGCCGGCGTTGGCGGGCAACTCGATCCCGTAGCGGGATGCCAGATCGCGGATGCTGATGTTGCCCTCCAGCTCGAGCACGGGCGCCTCCAATACGGGCTGCGGCGGCTGAACATCGTGCTCGTCCTGAATTTCCCCGAAAATCTCTTCGAGCACGTCCTCGAAAGTGGCCAGCCCGACGATGGTGCCGAATTCGTTCACCACCAGGGCCATGTGCCGGCGAGCGGTGCGGAACTCCTCGATCATCTGGCTGAGCGGCTTGCTTTCGGGCACTACCAGCGGCTTGCGCAGCAGGGGCCGCAGAGAAAAGCTGCCGCCGGCCAGACGCTGCCGCGCCAGCGCCGCCAGCAGATCCTTGTAGTGCAAAATGCCGATAATTTGTTCGGGATCCTTCTCGTAGACGGGAAAGCGCGAGAAAGGGTGGTGCAAAGCCGTGCGCAGCACCTGCTCCAGAGTGGCGTCCACGGGCAGCGAAACGATGTCGTGGCGCGGCGTCATGATCTCCCGCACGGCCACCCGGTCCAGCTCGAGCATGCGCAGGACGGCCTCTTCCTCGGTGCGTGAGATCCGGCCCGCAGCGCGTACGGAACTGGTGATCATCTTGAGTTCTTCCACCGAATGCGTGCTCCGCTCCCCACGGAGTCCGAACGCCCGGGACAAGACCGTGGCCGATGCCTCCAGCACGCTCACGAACGGCTGCATCAGGCGTGCGAAAACCAGCAGCGGCGGGGCGATCAGCACCGCAAACCGGTCCGCATTCTGGATGGCCAGGTTCTTCGGCACCACTTCGCCGGCCACCACCATGGCGAAAGTCAGAATCAGGAAAGCGCACAGGAAGGCGGCCGCATGGAGCAGGGAAGTCGCCAGCGGGCCGTCCACTCTGCCCGCGATGTGGAGCAGGAAGCGGGAGAGGGTGTCCTCCCCGGCCCATCCCGCTCCGAGGCTGGCCAGCGTGACGCCGACCTGCACCGTGGAGAGCAGGCGTGCCGGGTTGGCCAGCAGACTCAGCGCGGCCTGAGCTCCCAGTTGGCCGTCTTCGGCGAGCTCGCGCAAGCGCGATTGCCGGACTGCGATGAGCGCCGCCTCCGCCGAGGCGAAAAACGCATTCAGTCCCACGATGCAGGCCAGCAGTAGCAACCGGTAACCGAAGTAATGGTCACTCATGAGATGCGGCCCTCCCGCCGCAGCCTGTCGCAGCGGCTCGAGTACAATTTTGGGGTGTTGCTCAAGAAAATCCTTCGCTATTTCAACATAGTTGCAGCCGTGGCGGCGATCGCGGCGCTCGGCCTGGTCTACTGGTACGGCTGGCGTCCGTTGCCTGAGACTTCCGGCAGCCTGCGCGCTCCCGTTTCCGCGCCCGCCACGATCGCGCGCGACCAGCAAGGCATCCCGCACATCACAGCGGCCTCCATCGAGGACGCGCTGTTCTTGCAAGGCTTCGTCACCGCGCAAGACCGCCTGTGGCAGATGGACGCGTTGCGGCGACTGGCGGGCGGCGCGCTGGCCGAGATTTTCGGCCCCCAAGCGTTGGACTCCGACATTGCCGCCCGCCGCTTGCGATTGCGGAAGCTGGCGCAGCAACAGTACGCGGTACTCGCCGGGGCCGAACGCCGTGCCCTGGACGCCTACGTGCGCGGCGTCAACTTCTTCGTTTCCACGCACCGCGATCGCCTGCCGGTTGAGTTCCGTCTGCTCGGTTACGAGCCGCGGCCGTGGTCGGGCGTGGATTCGCTCCTCATCGGCCTGTATATGTTTCGCTCCCTGACCAGCACCTGGGAACAGGAGCGGCAGAAGTTGCGGTTACTGGAAAGCGGCGACCGCGCGCTGGTCGAACGGTTGTACCCGCTGCGCAGCGGCCTCGAACCGGCGCCCGGATCCAACGGCTGGGCCGTGACTGGCCGCCTGACCGCTTCGGGCAAGCCTATCCTCGCAGGCGATCCCCATCTCGAGTATTCCCTGCCTTCCATCTGGCACCCGGTTCATTTGCGCGCGCCCGGCCTCGACGTGATTGGCGCTGCCATCACGGGAGTCCCTTGCGTCATCATCGGTCACAACCGCGACATCGCCTGGACGATGACGAACCTCCAGTACGACGTGCAGGATCTTTACGAGGAAAAGCTGGACCCGCAGACCGGGCGCTATTTGTTTGCAGGGCGGCTGGAACAGGCGCAACTGGAAACGGAAGTGATCCCCGTGCGGGGCGCGCCCTCTTTCGAGTTGAAAATCTGGGTGACGCGACACGGGCCGGTCGTGGCCGAGGAGAAAGGTCGCTATTGGGCCTTGCGCTGGACCGGGGCGGATACCGCGACCTTTGGATTTCCGTTCCTGGAGGTCAACCGGGCCCGGAATTGGACGGAGTTCCGGGCTGCACTGGCGCGCTTCGCGGGCCCGGCGCAGAATTTCGTGTACGCGGATCGCGAGGGTCACATCGGCTACCAGGTGGCGGGACGTTTGCCCATCCGTAAAACGCATCGTGGCGACCTGCCCGCCGATGGCGCTTCCGGCGAACAGGAATGGCAGGGCTACATCCCGTTCGAAGATCTGCCCTCGGTGTTCGACCCGCCCTCGGGCATCATCGTCACGGCCAACCAGAATCCTTTTCCGGTGAATTACCGCTATCCGGTCAACGGAAGCTTTGCGCCCCACTACCGGGCTGCGCAGATCCGGGCGTTGCTCAGTGCGCGGAGCGGCTGGCGGGCTGAAGAAATGCTGGCCATTCAGAAGGACGTGTACTCGGCGTTCCATCATGCCCTGGCGCGCGCTGCCGTCGCCGCGTGGGATCGCAGCGCGAAGCCTGATGCGGGCCTGGCCGACGCCATCGCGATCCTGCGAGCCTGGAACGGGCAGATGGAGAAAGATCAGGCGGCGCCCTTGCTGGCCGTCTTGCTGGAAGGGCATTTTCGCAAGGCGGTTGTGGAACGCGCCTCGCCGGGCAACAGCCTGGTCTATCGTTTCGAAATCGCGCCTGCCGCGCTCGAGCAATTGCTGCGGGAACGGCCCAGGGAGTGGTTTGCGGATTGGGACGAGGTTTTGCTCAAGGCCCTGAGCGGCGCTGTAGAGGAAGGCCGCCGCATGCAGGGCAGGGAGGTTCGCCGCTGGCGCTGGGGCTACGCCAACCGGCTGGTGATCGCGCACCCGGTTCTGAGTCGCCTGCCGCTCATCGGAAAATACCTTCGCATCGGCCCGGTGCCCATGAGCGGCGCCACGACCACCGTGAAGCAGACCACCACGCGCATCGGGCCATCGCTGCGCATGGTGGTGGACTTCGCGGATCTGGACGGCGCCTGGTTCGTGCTTCCGACGGGGGTTTCAGGACATCCCTTGTCGGGCCACTTCAAAGACCAGTGGGAGGATTACTACGTGGGTCGGGCTCGCCGGCTGGCATTCGATCGGATCGAGGCTCGGCGCGTACTGAATGTGCGGCCGTTTGCGCAATGACTCAGCCGCAGCGCGAGACTCGCAAGCGCGGCCCGAGGGAGCGCCGAAGGGCTTTCAGGAGCTCCTTGCAGTAGAGGTCTACGGCGCGCAGGCGGACGCCGCGGCGCATCAGGGTGGACAGAAGTTGCCGTCCCGCCTCGTCCACGGCCGTAACCTGCCTGAGTAACACCTGCACCCGCTTGCCGGCGGCGAGGGCTTCCAGGCAGCACCGCTCGGCCAGACGAGCGTACTCGCCCACCAGCCCGCCGCTCAGTTGGATCTTGATCTGCGAGCGGCCCTCGGATTGGCTAAGGCGCAACACGGTTCGAACTCTCGCTTGCTTTTGAGCATTTGGCGGACCAAAGAAGAGGGCGGCGCCAGCCTTCATCTGGCAACTGGGTTGCAACGTGAACACGATTAAGGGAGGTCAATTCGAGCATGGGAACCGCTACTCAACCGTCCGCGCAGCCAAGTGGTCACTTTCGCCTGGACCCGGCGACCCACGAGCTCTTGATGAGCGGGCCGCCGCCCAAGCCGTTGGAGGTCAAAGGCGAGCCGCTGACCTTGCCCGAACCGGTGTTTCCGCAGTACCCTTCCAAGTGCGGCGACGTAAATCCACCCGCGAAGTATCTGCCGAAGCCGGGGAATCCGTACCGCTCGCGCTATAGCTGGCAGGCAGTGAGCCGCGCCCTGCGTGGCTGGTTGATCCCTTATTTGCGCTCTATCACCCTGCCCGGGGAATTTCACCCGATCATCGCTTACCTGTTCACCGAATACAAGTGCAATATCGACTGCCATTATTGCTGGGCGTTCGACAATCGGGTGAAGGGCATGACCGAGGATACGGCCCGTCGCGCGATTGACTGGCTCCACGGCACGGGTTGCCGCGTGCTGGCGCTGATGGGCGGCGAGGTCCTGCTGCGGCCGCAGTTCGTCCACAAAGTGGTTTACTACGCAGCCAAAAAGGGATTCTGGGTTTACATTCCCACCAACGGTCGGCTGATGCGTCCGGAGGTCATAGACCGGCTGGCCGACGCCGGCGCGGCGGTGTTCAATCTGGCAGTAGACGTGTTCGAGGAGCGGCCCGAGCTGCCGAAGGCTCTCAAGCCCATCTGGCCGTACTTCCAGTATCTGATCAAGAAGCAATACGTTTACGATTACGCGGTTTTCTTCAACATCAACATCACGCGGATCAATCTCGAGGACGTCAAGCAACTCACCGAGATTGCGCACGATCACGGCATCGCCACCGATTACCACATCAACGAATCGCCCATGACCGATCAGCCGCATTTCAAGCACCGCGAAGGCAACAGCACGTTCATCACGCCGGAGGACTGGCCGCGCGTGGACGAGCTGATTGACTGGCTGATTGCCCGGCAGCGCGAGGGCTACAAGATGGTGAACTCGGTGCGGCGGCTGGAACAGATGAAGCAATTCATGCGGGGCCAGCTCCAGGAGTGGGATTGCCGGGCTGGGCAGAACTCGCTGGTGATCCGTGTGGACGGGACGCTGTGCCCGTGTTTCCCGCTGTATTCGGCGACCTACGACTGGGGTCGCGTGGAGGAACCCAAATTCGATCCTGCGCAACTGCAGCAAATGAAACGGGTTTGCCAGCGGCACTGCTATTCGACGCTGAACCACAACCTGGCCTATTGCTACAAGCCGAGCCGGGCGCTGAAGTGGGTATTGCGGCAGGCGGCGCGTGGGTTCCAGGGCACGACGGGGGCGTTCCAGGACTGAGCGCCGAATTTCGGCAAACGCCGATGGCAAGTGACGAAATTCGTCTGCTACACTCGCTACTGGATGGCTTGCTCCACCAGTCGTGACATGCAGCCTTCCCCCCACGAGCTGCTCCGCGAACGCGACCAGCTCAGTGTCCTGTTCGAGATCACCAACGCCCTCGTCTCCAAGCTCTCCTGGGACGAGCTGCTGCCTTCAATCTCGCGCGTGCTGGCCCGCGTCCTGCCTCACGAAGGCGCCGCCATCACGGTCCTGGACCGCGACAGCGGCAAGTTGCGCCTACATGCTTTGCACGTGCCCGAAAACGTCTGGTTCGACGTGGATCTCGAGCCCCGCTCGCCCGACGAGCTGCCCTCAGGACAGGCGCTCGAATCGGGCCAGCCCGTTCTGACCACGGCAAAGGACTTTCATCGTTACGACGAACGGATCCGCCAGCAATTGGTGGCGCGCGGCGTGCAGGTGATCTGTTCGATCCCGCTGGTGACGGCCAATGGTCCGATTGGAACTCTCGAGCTGGGGCGCACCAGCCGCCCGGATTTTGCGCCCGACGAGCTGGAGTTTGCCGTTCAGGCGGCGCGCCCTATCGCCATTGCGCTCGAAAATTCACTCGCTTTCCGGGAGTTGCAGGAAATCAGGCAGCGGCTGGCGTTGGAGAAGCTGTATCTGGAAGACGAGATCCGGCTGGATCAAAATCCGGGCAATATGGTGGGGCAAAGCCTCGCCTTCCAGGCCTTGCTGGAACGGATCCGGATCGTGGCGCCCACGGACGCAACCGTGCTGATCGAGGGAGAAACAGGCACCGGCAAGGAGCTGGTGGCCAGGGCGATCCACGAGGCCAGCGCGCGGCGTGATCGTGCTTTTGTGAAGGTCAACTGCGCGGCCATCCCGGCCACCCTGTTGGAGAGTGAGTTGTTCGGTCACGAGAAGGGAGCCTTCACCGGCGCGCTGACCCAGAAAATTGGCCGCTTCGAGGTGGCTGACGGCGGCACGCTATTCCTGGACGAAGTAGGCGAGATCCCTCTGGATTTGCAGCCCAAACTGTTGCGGGCCATCCAGGAGCAGGAGTTCGAGCGGCTGGGCAGCAATCGTACGATTCGCGTCAACGTGCGGCTCATCGCTGCCACCAATCGCGACCTGAAGGCGATGATGGAGGAGGGCAAGTTCCGCAGCGACCTTTACTACCGGCTCAATGTCTTCCCCATCCACGTGCCGCCGCTGCGGGAGCGCAAGGAAGACATCCCGTTGCTGGTCAGCTACTTCACGCAGAAATATGCGCAGCGCATCGGGCGGCAGATTGATTCGATTCCCTCGAGCGCGATGCAGGCGCTGATGCGTTACGACTGGCCGGGCAACATCCGCGAACTGCAAAACGTGATCGAGCGGTCGGTGATCCTGAGCCGTGGCAGGGTTCTGCAACTGGCGATGCCGGAAGGCGCTCCGACGACGGGTCGCACGTCCAGGGCGCCGGCCGCCGAGGCAGCCGAGCGCGAGCGCATCCTGCGGGCGCTGCGGCAAACCAACGGAGTGGTCGGCGGACCGCGGGGCGCTGCGGCCCTGTTGGGCATGAAGCGGACCACGCTTCAGTCGCGGATGAAGAAGCTGGGCATACGCCGCGAGTACCGTTAGGCGGCAAGCGATTTGGAAGTCCGGTTGCACGATTGTGAGGTGACAACGTGAAAACACGCGGAGCTGGAATGGGTGGCAGATCTCGCTCGTCGGCTTTTTTGCGGTGCAGCTTGCGCCTGGCGGCATGCGGGCTGCTGTTAGCTGCCGGCTTGCAGGCGGAGCCAGGCGCACCTGCGGCCCCCAAGCTGACATTGACGCTCTCAGAAGCGGTGGAGCTGGCGCTGAAGAACAACCTCCAGGCCCGACTGGCGCGCGAACGCACGGCGGAGGCGGGCGCCATGAAGGGAATGGCGCGCTCGGCGCTCCTGCCGAACCTTTACGGCAGCGCTTATCAAATGGACCTGACGGTCAACCTTGCCGCCATGGGCTTTTCGCCCAAGAACCTGCCTGGCATCCCGATCCCGATGTTTGTCGGCCCCTTCAACCGCTTCGACGCCCGTGCGCAACTGGTGCAAAGCATCTTCAACTTGAGTTCGCTGCGGCGATTTCAGGCCGCCCAGCACGGCGCCATGGCGGCCGGCTATGCGGAGCGTCAGGCTGCCCAGCTCGTCACGGCCGCGGCGGCGCTCAGCTACTTGCGGGTGCTCGAAGCCGAACAGGCGGTGGCTGCGGCCGAGGCCGACCTCCAGCTGGCACGAAGGCTCCTGGATCTGGCGCGCAACCGGCGGGAGGCAGGCGTGGCTACCGGCGTGGACGTGGCGCGTGCGGAGACTCGCCTTGCGGGTCAACAGGTGCGGCTGGCCCAGGCGCGCACCGAACTGGACACGGCGCGTTTGAACCTGCTGCGCGTCATCGGAGCGCCGCTTTCGGCTGAGTTGTCCCTGAGCGAGAAGCTGCGATTCAGCCCCGAGCCGCTGCCCGACGTGCAGAAAGCGGTCGAGCAGGCGCTGGAGGACCGCGCCGACGTGAAGGCCATGCGCGAGCAACTCCGCGCGGCCGAGGCCGAATATCGCGCGGCTGTAGGCGGCTGGCTGCCTTCGATCAGCTTCTTCGGCGATTACGGCAGCAGCGGTCTCAGGCCGAACGAATTGAACCTCCCCACGCGCAGCGTCGGCCTGCGCCTGGATGTGCCGCTGTTCAATGGCGGGCGGACGCGTTCAGAAATTCAGCTTGCCGCCAGTCGCCGCCGGCAGGTGCAGGCGCAGTGGGAAGATCTGCGCGCTGCTGTGGAGAAGGAAGTGAGGGAGGCGCTGGATCATCTGGCGGTGCGTGCCGAACAGGTGCGCGCCGCCGAAAGCGCGTTGAAGCTGGCGGAGCGCGAGCTGGAGCTGGCTCAGGACCGGTTCCGCAACGGCTTGGCGGATAACGTGGAAGTGGTTCAGGCGCAGACCGCGTTGGAGAATGCGCGCAAGGACTGGGTGGCCAGTCTCGCGCTTTACAACATGGCACGCCTGAATCTGGCAGTCGCGACAGGACACGCAGAGGATTTCAAGCTTTGATCGTGAACGGACGGAGAAGACCTCATGCCTGAATCCCCCGTGGAGATGCAAAACACGACCGCGACCGAGCTGGGGCCGACCGCCGCCCGGCGGCCATTGGACAACCCACGCGCCCGGGTGCTTCTGATCCTGGGCGCGGTCGTGGCCGTCGCTGTGGGCCTTTGGTATTACTGGCAGCGGACCACGTACGAGACCACGGACAACGCTTTCATCGAGGGCGCCATCATCCAGATCAGTCCGCGTGTATTCGGCCAGGTGCTGCGGGTCCACGTGGACGACAACCAGCACGTGAACCAGGGTGACCTGCTGGTCGAGTTGGATCCCACCGACTACGAGGCCAGACTGGCGGAAGCCAGAGCGCGGCTGGACGATATGCTGGCGCGGGCCAACGGCGCCAAGGCCGGCCTTTCGGCCACCACGACGGTGACCAGCGCCGCGCTCATCCAGGCGCAGGCAGCCTTGCAGGCGGCCAAAGAGCAGGTGGCAATGTTGAAGGCTCGGCTGGGCGAGGCCGAAGCGGGAGTACGGGCCGCGGAGGCGAACCTCCAGCAAGCGCAGGCTCGGCGCGCTGCCGCGGAGGCCGAGGCCAAGCGGGCTGCGGCCGATGCTGCACGTTACCGGGCGCTTTTCGAGAAGGACGAGGTCTCACGGCAAATGCTTGACCGGGCCGAAACTGAGGCTCGGGCGACGGCCGCGAATCTGGAGGCCGCCAATCAACTGGTCGCCGCGGCGGAAGCGGATCTGGCGCGGGCCAAGGCGTTGCGCGAATCTACGCTGGCGGCCTTGCGGCAGGCCGAAAGCGCGGTGCGGCAAGCCGAAGGACGGGTCAAGGAAGCGCAGTCCGGCCCCGATCAGGTGCGCGCACGCCAGAGCGAAGTGCGGGCCGTACAGGCCGGCATCGAACTGCAAAAGGCGCTCGTGCGGCAGGCGGAACTCAATCTTTCCTACACCCGGATTCGGGCGCCGGAACCGGGTTACATCACCAAGAAGTCCGTGGAGCCGGGTAACATCGTGCAGCCTGGGCAGGCGCTGATGGCGCTGGTTTCCGACCGGCTGTGGGTGGTGGCCAACTTCAAGGAGACCCAGCTCAAGCGCATGCGCCCGGGGCAGCCGGTGGAAATTAAAGTGGACGCTTACCCGCAACTCAAACTGCGCGGGCGCGTAGACAGCATCCAGAGCGGTTCGGGCGCGCGCTTCAGCCTGCTGCCGCCGGAGAACGCCACGGGGAACTACGTGAAGGTGGTGCAGCGCGTGCCGGTGAAGATCGTCTTCACGGATCCGCTGCCGCGCGGGTACAAGCTGGGGCCGGGCATGTCGGTAGTGCCCAAGGTGCGAGTGCGATGAACGACCGTCCGGACCGGCCGGCAACGCAGGCTGCCGAGTGGCGTCCGCGAGTCAGCCCGTGGCTCATTGCGGCCGCCGTGGTGTTGCCCACCTTCATGGAGGTGCTGGACACCACGATCGTGATGGTCGCGCTGCCGCACATTGCGGGCAGCATGGCGGCCACGAACTCCGAGGCTACGTGGACGCTGACCAGCTACCTGGTGGCCAACGGCGTGGTCGTGCCCATCAGCGCGTGGCTGGCGCTGCGTTACGGGCGCAAGCGCCTGCTGATGTTTTGCACCGCGCTGTTTGTCGCCAGCTCGATGGCGTGCGGCCTGGCGCCCAGTCTGACCTTCCTCGTGCTGGCCCGGATTTTCCAGGGGATCGGCGGGGGCGCCATGGTGCCCCTGGCGCAGGCCGTGCTGCTCGAGAGTTTCCCGCCGGAAAAGCGCGGGCTTTCCATGGCTGTGTTCGGCCTGATCATCGTGCTGGCCCCGATCATCGGTCCTACGTTCGGCGGCTGGCTCACGGACAATTACTCGTGGCGGTGGGCGTTTTATATCAACTTGCCCACCGGCTTGCTGGCCCTGTTTTTGATGGCTCAGTTTCTCGAGGACCCGCCCTGGATCCGGGAAGGGAAAGCGGGACCGCTCGATCGGTGGGGGCTGGCTTTCCTGGTGATCTGGGTCGGCGCCCTTCAGGTCGTGCTGGACAAGGGGCAGGACGAGGATTGGTTCGCCAGCCCGTTGATCACGCGCCTGACGATCGTGACCATCCTCGGGGTTGCGGCCTTTCTGATTCACGAGCTTCGCGCGCGCAACCCGGTGGTGGACCTGCGCGTTTTCCGGGATCGCAATTTCGCCGTGGCGGCGGCGACCATTTTCATGATCAGCGGCGCCATGTACGCTTCCATGACGCTGTTGCCGCAGTTCTTGCAAACGCTGCTTGGTTACACCGCCGAGTGGAGCGGATGGGCCATCGCACCGCGCGGCGTGGGCGCCTTCGTGGGCCTGCCGCTGGCCGGCCTGCTGTTGATGCGAGTAGACGGCAGGAAGTTGGTCGCGTTCGGCGTCTGCCTGTTCGCATACAGCAATTACCTGCTCGGCGAGATCAGCCTCCAGACTACGATCGGCAGCATCGCGGGCGCCAACGTTCTGCAAGGCTTCAGCATGGGTTTCATCTTCGTTCCGCTGTCCACGCTGGCAGTGGCGCGGCTGCGCAACGAGCAGATGGGCAACGCGACCGCCATTTTCAACCTGGTCCGGAACGTAGGCGGCAGCATCGGCATTTCCATGTGGACGACGTATCTGGTGCGCAGCGCGCAGCGGAACCAGGCTTATCTGGTCGGGCGGCTCACGCCTTACGATCCGGTCTACCAGCAGTACATGGCAGGTTTGCAAGCGGCGTTGGGGCGCATTGCGGGAATGGTTCAAGGTCAGCGCCAGGCCTACGGCGCCATGTACGGCATCCTGCTCCAGCAATCGGCGCTTCTCGCCTATGTTCATACCTATCGCTGGCTCGTGATTGCCATCCTGCTTTGCCTGCCTGCCGCGTTTCTGATGAAGAAAGCGATAGCCCGGCCCACGCACGCGCTGCACTAACCGGCTTGCCCGATCAGGCGGAAGCGGCCGTCGCGATCCAGATAATACCGGCGTCCGCGCCAGGTAATCGTGTTGCCGAAAAAGCCAGCTAACCAGAAAAAGAAACTTAGTAAGTCCTCCAGGGGCAGGAGATACCAGTAACGCGCCAGCAAGGGATCCCGTAGAATCCTGCGCCCCACCGCCCAGGCGGCGACCGCGCGGGCGAGCGCCGTGACGAGGGCCAGCGGCCATGCCCAAGGGCAGAAAGTCGCCACGAGCAGGGCAAGCGGAAGCGGATACGTGAAGACCTGCCCCAGATAGCCCCAGCGACGCGACCGCCGCGTGGACCGCATCCAGCGCAGCCGGTGGCGAAAGTTTTCAGCCAGCGAGTGGCTGCCGATGTGATGCTCGATGAGGTTGCGCGAAAGGATCACGCGCCAGCCGGCTTCCGCCACCAGCCTTCCCATCACGAAGTCTTCGGCCAGGTACTCGGAGAGTCGTTCCACACCGCCGATGGCTTCCAACGCCTGCCTGCGCGCCACAATCGTGGGACCGACGGCGAAGCGGACTCCTTCGATGAAGCGGGCGGCGAGCAAGCCGGCCAGAAAATCGGTGTTCATGCCGAGCGCCTCCAGGCGCGACCAGAAACTGGGGCCAGGCACGGCGCGGTAGGGGCAAGTGGCCAGACCGAGCGCCGGGTCCTCGAATTCGGCGGCCATGGCGCGTAACATGCCGGGACCCACGCGGGTGTCGCTGTCCGCCATGACGATCAGGTCGTGGCGCGCCGCCGCGAGCATGCGAGCCAGGCTGAAGACTTTGGCGTTGGGGTAGGGAGGCTCTCCTGTGACGATGAGTTGCGCGGGAATGTGCGGGAACTCGGCGCGTACGCGCTCGAAGACAGCGCGCGCCGGATCCTCGGCAGTCCGGACAGCCGCGAGTACTTCGAACTGGGGATAATCCTGGCGGAAGTAACAGCGCAGGTTCTCCTCCAGACCTTCGTCAGCGCCGGCCAGAGGACGAAGCACGCTGATGGGCACGGGGCGGCTCAACTCCGGCCGGGGCTGGCGGAGATAGGAGCGGACCGCCAGCAGCACCAGCACGCAATAAGCGAAGGCGCCGGCCGCAAGCGCCAGCAGGGCCGCGGCCAGCATGGTGGTTACTCGATGGGGGTCTTTTCCTGGATCAGCCGCTGGATTTCGGCCAGAAACTCGTCCACGGTGCGTGAACCCTGGTCGCCGTGCCGGCGATTGCGCACCGAAACGGTCCCGGCTGCCGCCTCGCGATCGCCCACCACGAGCATGTAAGGAATTTTCTGCAGCTGGGCTTCGCGAATCTTGAAGTTGACTTTCTCGTTCCGGTCATCCACGGCGACTCGCACGCCGGCCTGCTTCAGGCGCGCGGCCACCTCGCGCGCGTACGGTATCTGCCGGTCCGTGATGGGCAGTACGATGGCTTGCACCGGGGCCAGCCAGACCGGGAAGGCGCCGGCGTAGTGCTCGATCAGAATGCCGAAGAAGCGTTCCAGCGAGCCGAACAGCGCGCGGTGAACCATCAGCGGCTGGTGAGGCTTGCCGTCCTCGCCGATGTAAGTCAGCTCGAAGCGCCGCGGCAGCGTGAAATCAAACTGGATGGTGGAAAGCTGCCAGAGCCGCCCGATGGCGTCCACCAGCTTGACGTCAATCTTGGGGCCGTAGAAAGCCGCCTCGTCCGGCACGACCTTGACTTTCAGGCCGAGGCGATCCGAGGCGTTCTTGAGGGCGGATTCGGCCAGTTGCCATTGCTCGGGAGTTCCGTCGTATTTACCCGAGGCGCCGCCGTCCCAGGTGGAAAGCTCGGCTTCGTAGCGGTCGAAACCGAACGTGCGGAGCACGTGAAGCGCAAAGTCCAAGCAGCCGGCGATTTCGTCTTCGATCTGCTCCGGCGTGCAGAAGATATGGGCGTCGTCCTGGGTAAATCCGCGGACGCGCAGCAGGCCGTGCATGACTCCGGAGCGTTCGTAGCGGTAGACGGTGCCCAGCTCGGCCAGGCGGATAGGGAGCTCGCGGTAACTGCGAAGGCGGTCCTTGTAAATGAGGATGTGGAACGGGCAGTTCATCGGCTTGAGCTGGTATTCGGCGTCGTCCAGCTCCATGCGCCGGAACATATTTTCGGCGTAAAAGTCGTAGTGACCGGAAATCTTCCAGAGTTCGGCGCGCGCGACGTGAGGGGTATAAACCAGGGAGTAACCGCGCTCCACATACTGATCGCGCATCCAGTCCTCGAGCGCGCGACGCACGATCGCGCCCTTGGGATGGAAGAAGACCAGGCCGGGACCGGCCAATTCCTGAATGCTGAACAGGTCCAGTTCCTGGCCCAGCTTGCGGTGGTCGCGCTTGCGCGCCTCTTCCAGTTGCTTGAGATACTCGTCCAGTTCCTTCTGCGTGAAGAAGGCGGTGCCATAGATGCGCTGGAGCCGCCGGTTATGCTCGTCGCCCTTCCAGTAAGCACCGGCCACCGAGAGGAGTTTGAAGGCTTTGATCTTGCCGGTGGAGGGGACGTGAGGGCCGCGGCAGAAATCCACGAAATGCGGCCCCAGCGTGTACTCGCTGAAGACCTCGCCGGCGCGCTCCTGGATCAGCTCGACCTTCATGTCCTCGCCCATGGCGGCGTAGCGAGCCAGTCCTTCTTCTTTGGGAACCAGGCGGCGCTCGTAAGGCAGATCGCGCTGCTGGAGCTCGCGCATTTTGGCTTCGATCTTTTCCAGATCTTCGGCGGTGAAAGGCTCCTCGCGCTCGAAATCGTAGTAGAAGCCTGTTTCCGTAGCCGGCCCGATGCCGAGCTTGGTTCCCGGATAGAGTTCGAGCACGGCGGCGGCCAGCAGGTGTGCAGCCGAGTGCCGGTAGACTTCGAGCGCCTCCGGATCCTTCGGTGTCAGGATCTGGAGCGTAGCGTCGGATTCCAAAGGACGAGTCAGATCCACCAGCTCGCCATTGACCCGCGCGACGATGGCTTCCTCGGCCAGGCGCGGACTGATAGACCGGGCAATGTCAATAGGACGGCTTCCCTTGGGGACACGCAAGCTGCTGCCGTCGGGCAGGGTGACGGATATCTCTTGCATAGAGGGATGACAATTCAGGTTAACACACCCGAGGTTTGCGGACCGCTCCACGGCCCATCCTCATGGCCCGGCTATGGTGGTTGCTATAGTAGAGATGAGCGCCACGGCTGGTGCGGTTCATGCAACCCGAGTTGGCACCCAGCAACGGCACCGATGATGCGGGCCTGGTACGCCGGGCGCAGGACGGCGATCCCGAGGCCTTCGCGGAACTGGTGGCGCGCTACGAAAAGAGCATCTTCCGGCTGGCTCGCAACATCACACAGAATGCGGAAGATGCCGAGGACGTTTTGCAGGAAACCTTCCTGAAAGCGTACGAGCACCTGGACGAGTTCCGTGGCGACTCCAAGTTCTACACCTGGCTGGTTCGGATCGCCGTCAATCAGGCATTGATGAAACTCCGCAAGCGCAAGACCGACCGCTCGGTCTCGCTGGACGAGACCTTCGACACCGGCGAGGACACTCTGGTGCGCGAGATCGCGGTCTGGGCGGATGATCCCGAGCGCCTTTACTCCCAGGACGAACTGCGGCAAATTCTGGCTTCGGCCATCGAGAGCCTTCCGCCCATTTTTCGGGCGGTCTTCGCTTTGCGCGACATCGAGGAACTCTCTACCGAAGAAACCGCGCAGATTCTCAACCTTTCCGTGCCCGCGGTCAAGAGCCGTCTTTTGCGGGCCCGGTTGCGGTTGCGTGAGAAACTGACGCGTTACTTCAAGCGGAAGGGGGACGATGTCTTTGCTTACTTGTAAGGACTTCCTCAACGAGCTCAACGATTACCTGGACGACGCCACTTCCCCGGGACTGCGCCAGGAAATCGAGGCTCACCTTGCCGAGTGTCCCAACTGCTGGGTGATCTGCGACACCACTCGCAGGACGCTACGGATTTACAAGGGTACGGATCTCTATCCGCTGCCGTCGGAAGTACACCAGCGGCTGATGGAGGCGCTGCGGCGCAAGATGAGCCAGAGCAAGAACGGTTCCGGTCAAAGCAAGAACGGTTCCTGAGCGCAGCCGCCCGAAACGCTTTTCGTCCCTCCGCGTAGTTGCGCGTCCAGCTCCCGCGGTAGTAGAGTCATGGGATCGTCATGCAGCCGGTCACGGTAGCGGTGGTGGATCCCGATCCGAAAATGCGCGCCTGCCTTCGGGCTGCTCTGCGGGCTGAGGGTTATCGCGTCGTTACCGTTTCCAGCAGCCTCGCGGCGCTGATGGTATGCGCCAGCCGCGCCGTGGACGCGGTGGTGGTCGAGCTCGAGTTGGGCAGTTTCTCGGGGACGGCTCTTGCCGAAACGCTGAAGTCCCGTTTCCCGGGGCTGGTGGTGATCGGTCTGGCAGCGAATCCTCCCGCTCAACCGCCGCCCGGCATCTCGCGGGTAATGGCGAAGCCGCTTGATGCGCAGCAATTGCTCGCTGCCATACGGGAGGCTCTCCAGGCCCCGCCCCGCAAACAGCCGGGCGTGCAGACGGCAGCGCCGGAACGCAGCGCCCAGGCCGGCCACGGCTGAGCGCGACTATTCGCCTGCGTTGATCCGCCAGCGACGCCCCGCGCGCTCCACTTCAGCGAACACACGCTCGCCGGGTGCCAGGCGTATGCTCACTTTGTGGCCTGCCGCGGCCCGGACCTGCAAGGACAAGGCTCGGCCCTGGCGCGTGACTTGCGGCGCTTCGAGTTGGCCGCCGCCCGATGAGAACACCCGCAGCAGCGTGACCGTGAAGGCCTCGCCGGCGGGTTCCGCCGTCGCTGCTTCAACATGCCATTGCGGCGGGATGGGCGGGCGGTTGACGGACTTCAAATACTCCCAGTCCGGCTCGGGATCGTAGCCCGTCCACTGGCGGAATTTCAAAGGCCGGGCCGCAACGTAGTCCACCACGACGCCGGCCTTGCCGCGGTCCAGCACCAGTCGTTGTTCGGGTTCTTGCACTTGGAAGGGCTGCTGGGCGTGGAGCATCCACTGATAGGTGCTGGGTTTGGCGGCGCGAAGCTCGTCGGCCAGAACGATCACGTCGGGCTTGACGAAAATCACATGGCGCCGGGCGCGTTCCAGGCGACCTTCGTAGGCCACAGTGGCGTCGCCAAGCACGTAGTCCATGCCGTCCTCGAACTGCCATCGCACGATGCGGCCTCCGGGATCCGCCGTGCGCGGCTTCTGGCCCTCGCCGTTCACCAGAACCGCGTTGTGAGCCCGGGTTCCCCAGACCCAACCGCGGTGGAAGGGGCTGCCGTAGAGATCGCGGTAGACGCAGTTAACCAGCAGCGGCACGCCGTAGGCGTTGAGCGTGAAGGAATTGTGGGGATCCAGCCCATGACTCCAGCGTCCCATCGGGCTGGACTTGAAACGCAGTTGCACGTTCTCGGCGGCGCTGATCAGCGTCGTATTGAGCACAGCGATGCCGGTGCCGCGGAAGATCTTCGAAGGGGGCAAATCCTGAGGCGCTCGGGGACTGACCGGCTGCCTGGCGGACCACAAGAAATCGAGCACCGGCTCGCCCACGCCCTCCGGGATGCCCCAGGCTTGCAGCCACCAGGCCCAGTACGGGTTGCCAGCTCGTCGCACAAAGTAGTGCATGAAACTCCAGCCCCGCCCGGGAGGGCTGTGGGAAAGGTCGCCGAAGCCCAGGTCGGGCGAACCCGGCGGTGCCGAATAGAGCGCATAGTCGCCGAAGTGAGCGAAGAACGGTTTTTTGAAACCGTCAATGCCGAGCGCGACGCGCGCCACTTCCATCCACCAGGCGATCTTGGACATGTAACCCGCAAAGTAAGCCAAGCCCTCGTGCCAGCCGCCGTCGTCGTCAGACCACACCGGATAGGCGGCGAAGAACTTGGTTACGGCGTATTCCAGGAAGCGGTCGGACTCGGGCGTTTCGCCCAGCGTCGCGATGGCGTTTTCCGCCAGTTTGTGCCAGGTGCGATTCCCGTGACTGTTGAAGGGCTGGTTGAGGTGACCTGCGCCCTGGCGCACTTCGCCGCTGTTCCAGGCGTCCAGCGCGCGGCGTAACAGGACGGCCCGGATGCGGGCACGCTCTTGCTCGCTGAACAGCGGCCAGGCCCAGTCGTAGGCGCGCGCCAGCCGGTGCAACATGGGCTTGGCGGCTTCGCAATTGAGCTGGAAATTCGTGGGACCGTCGGGATCCCAGGCCGCCAGCTTGAGCGTAAAGCGGCGGGCCGCGTCGCCGTAGCGCGGATCCCTGGTGAGCAGCCAGGCGAAGGACAGGATTTCGGCTTCTTGCAGTGCGCGGATGGTCTGTTCCCGGTTGGACCACCAGAACTGGCGCGTGGCCGGGTCACTGGCGCTGGCGCGCACGGCGGGTTCGGGCGTTGGCTCGGCGTTGTGCAACTGCTCGGCACGCGCGAGGAGTTGTTCCCAGGCGGCCCGCCCGCCCCCACGCGACCACTCGCGCAGGCGTGGCAAATCTTTCGAGGTCACGAAGAGCCGCGGGTGGTCTTTGGGCACGCGGCGCTTGAGTTCTTCCAGCGTGGGCTGCGGAAAAGGCACCGCGTCGGCGGGAACCGTAAAGGAGCGGGCCCGGCTCCAGGGCGACGGCTTGCCATCCTTTCCAATGATGCGGTACCGCCACCAGTACTTGCCTGGCGCGAGCGGGCTATGGTGGGTGTAGACGCTCCACGGGATGCCGTTCACGCGGGTTGAGTTCCTGAACTCGGGATTGCCGGCCCATTCCAGTTCGTAGGAAACTGCGGTTGCCTCGTGCACCCAACTCAGGGACGGCGGATTCAGGGGAACCGTCGCGCCGTCGGGCGGACGGTAACCCCACTCATCGGGTCGCGGCGGGCGATCGGGAAGCTGGGCCAGGGCCAGCGATGAGAGCAGCAGGAGTGCGAGTCTCATGTCGCACTCCATGATACCCTTCGCGCGTCACCATCGCGGACCGCGCTTCAGCGTCGGACAGGACGATGGAATCGCTTGCGCCGCTGGTAACTGCGGGCTAATTCGAGATAGACGCCCAGATCGCGCTCCAGATCGGACTGGGTGCCGTCGAAGTAAAAGTTGCGGATCGGAATTCCGCCCAGATCGCGGCTGACGCGAGGATAGATGGCCTCGCTGACAATGCCGTTCATGCACGTGAACGGGCTGATGTCTATGATCCCGTCCACACCTTTGTGCGCCAGATAAATCGCCTTACCCACGTTGAGTACCATTTCGCCCATGGCGCCGCCGGGCGGCAGGTAAGGTCGCGCATACTCGAGAACTTCGTGGATATGAGGTTCTTCATAGCCGGCGAAGTCCTCGCGGAACGGCTCGAGCAAGGCTTTTTCGTCGCGCTGCTGGATATACTTGCGGATCCACGCCGCCAGGGCGTCTTTGGAGAACTGTCGCCCGGTAAGTCGAAGTTTGCGGAATTGCTCGGCGTTGGTGTACCAGACCCACTCGGTAATATCCGAGAGCCAGGCTTCGGCCCCGAAGCTTTCCAGCCGTGCGACCAGATTCTCGTTGGAAAAGGTGTGCAGTCGGCAGAAGATTTCGCCCACAATGCCGATCAGCGGGGTGGAGGGATCGCGGCGAATGGGGAGCGCGCGGAAGCGGTCCCGGGCGCGGATGAGCGAATCGCGAATGGCGCGGAGCTGACGGGGAGGATCCAGCGGCGACTGCTCGATGGTGCGGCAGAGGTCGTCGAGGCACTCCTCGTAAACCTGCTCGGTTTGCCCGGGAACGACCTCGTGCGGGCGGTGCATGAGCAGCAGCTTTTGCAAAATGTCTGCCGCCAGCAGGGCGCGCCAGCCGGTACGGATGAAGGGGCGGGCCAGCTCGCCCAGACCGGCGTAGGCATTGGCGGAAGTGGGCGAGAGAACTTCGGTTTCGGGGAAGCCGGCTGCCGCCAGCAGGCGCTGCAAGTAGGGGGCATACTGGCCGAAGCGGCAGGGGCCGTCCGCCGTGGGCATGAAGAGCACGACGCGCGAGGGGTCCACGCCCGGCTGCTGAAGCACTTTCATGAAATCGCCCACGGTAACTTTCGCCGGATAACATTCATCGCCGGAGGTATAGCGTGCGCCCAGCTCGCGAGTAAGATGGTCCGAGGGCGGAGTAATATCGGCGTCCAGCCCCAGAGCGCGGAAAACGGAAGCAAAGGCGCGCCCGCTGCCATAGGCCATGGGCGGAATGTAAATGCGTTTGCCGCGCAGGCCTTTGGGTATGCGCTCGGCGCTGACGGTTTCGCTTACTGTACGGTCGCTGACAGCGCTTGCGGTTCCGCTGCTTTGTAGCATCGCAGAATCCCCTTGCTATCCAGGTAAGCTTCGCAACGCGTCATGTAGCCGGCGTCGTTGCCGTGCCCGTCGAACTGGAGGACGAGATAGGGCGAGCCGGCGGCGTCGCGGGTAAAGTGCTTGATGTAGGAATCCGGGCCGCACTTGAAATTGGAAACATAAATGACGTGCAGGTTGGGATACTCCCGGGCCAGCCGCGCGGCGGCCAGGATCTTCTGACCCGAGGTCCAGTACATGTTGGGATGCAGATCGCCGATGAATTCGCGGCCGGTGACCAGGAAGTCAATGGGGATGACGTTGGCGCCGTAACGATGCCGCAGCTTGCGGGGCACGTCGCAGTTCACGTTGCGGTCGTAGATGTTGTAAGAGCGGCCGACAATGATGATGCCAGGCTCGCCGGTGCGCACCAGGGTTTCCAGGGCTCGGCGGCCGGCTTCCAGCAGTCGCTGCTGGAACTCGCGCTGGGCGGCATAGGCGGCGTCCACCGCGCGATCGCTGGTGCGGCGACTCACGCCCAGCTTGCGCACGCATTCTGCCAGGGCCCGCTTGATGTAATCGCGCCCGAGCTGGAAGTGCAGCGTGGGAATGAGGAACTTGTGCCGGTACGGCTCCAGTTGGGGCGCTGAGCGGATCACCCAAGGCAGGGTCTGGTTCCACGGGCAGTAATGGGCAATGCAGGGATAATCCGGATTGGATTCCGCATCGAGCAGGTTGGGTAGCAGCACGTAATCCACTCCCATATCGAGGAGCGCCTGCACGTGCCCGTGGGCGATCTGGATGGGGTAGCAAGGCTGCGCGATGGCCAGCTCGACGCCAGCGGCTGCGATCCTGGGATCGGTGGGCGGCGAAAGGACCACGTCCATGCCGGCCTCGGTGAAATAGCGGTGCCAGAAGGGGTAGTGGTCGAGCATGGCCATGGCGCGCGGCAGACCAACGACGATCTTGTCGCCCGTGCGCTCGGGGGTTGCGTTCCAGGGCCGCCCGGTGATTTCTTCGATGACTTTCTCCCGGTACGCGAACAGATCCTCGATCACCGGCTTGCGCCCCGTCACCGAGGGCTTGCGGAAGCGATCCGAGCACTTGTCGCCCCAGTAACTCTTCTGGCCCTCGATGGTGAACTCTTTCATTTCGCAAAGATTCGAGCAGGCCTGGCAGACGAAGTCGCGCGTGGTCATCTTCAGGCGACTCAGATCGTAGCCGCGGAAACGCGTGGCGCCGCCGGTGGCGCGATGCCACTGCCGCGCAATGAGCGCCATGCCGATGGCCCCGATGACGCCGTTGTGCGGCGGCACGTAGATCGTCTTGTTCAGCAAGCAGGCGAAGGCGGCCGCTACCGCGTCGTTGTACGCCGTGCCGCCCTGGAAGTAAATCACGTCGCCGATCTTGCGGCCGCGGACCACGCGATTCAGGTAATTGAGCGCGATCGAGTAGGCGAGACCGGCCAGGATGTTCGGTACGCTTTCGCCCTTATGCAGCCAGCTCGTCACGTCGCGCTCCATGAAGACGGTGCAGCGCTCGCCCAGGCGCGTGGGGGCAGGAGCGGAAAGCGCCAGGCGTGCGAACTCGCCTTTGATCGAGATGCCCAGTTTCTCGGCCTGCTCTTCCAGGAACGAGCCAGTGCCCGCGGCGCAGGCCTCGTTCATGGCGAAATCCACCACCACGCCGTTTTCGATCGAGATGAACTTGGAATCCTGCCCGCCGATTTCAAAGATGGTGTCTACCGGAGGCAGGCCCAGCGTTTGCGCCACGTGCAAGGCGCCCGTCTTGTGCGCGGTGATCTCGTCGTTCACTACGTCGGCCCCCACCACCTCGCCGATCAGCTCGCGCCCGGAACCTGTGGTGCCGACGCCCAGAATCTTGAGTCTGTGGCCCCACAGGCGGTCCACTTCCGCCAGGCCTTGCTGGACGGCCTCGATGGGCCGGCCTGCCGTGCGCAGATAGACCTCGTGGATCAGATCTCCGTGCTCGTCAATCACCACCACGTTGGTGGAGACCGAGCCGATGTCAATGCCCAGGTAAGCGGGGATGGGACCGTCGCCCGGCGGCGGCGAGTAAGGTCGCACGCGATCCCGCAGCAGGACTACGTTCTCCATGGAAAGCGGTCGCGTGTCGTGCGGCTGGGCTTCGCTTTCGTGCTGCGCCAGCTTGTGGATTTCCGCAAACGACCGCTTGCGCGTTTCCTCGGCCTCCAGCATGGCCGTGCCAATGGCGCCGCACCAGGCATAGAGTTCGGGGACGAACAGATCGTTCTGGCCCAGCCGGAAAACTTCGCGCAAGGCCCGAGTGATGGCGATATTTTGCGAGACCGCGCCGATCAGCGCCACCGGCGGCACGATCTTGCGTCCTTTGACCACGGCCGCCTTGAAGTTGCGCGCCACCGCGTCGCAAAGGCCGCGCAGGATCTCCTCGGGCTTGTAACCCTTTTGCTGGGCGTGGATCATGTCGGACTTGGCGAAGACCGAGCAGCGGCCTGCGATGCGGGCAGCGCAGTTCGCCGTGCAGGCTACCTCTCCGATTTCTTCCACGGAGTAGTTCAGACGGGAAGCCTGCTGGTCGAGGAAGGACCCGGTGCCGGCGGCGCATTCGCCGCTGCGGTCGTAGTCCACAATGCCGAGCCGTCCGGTTTCGGCTTGCGGCTCCAGACGGATGAATTTGGCGCTCTCGCCACCCAGCTCGAAAACCGTGCGCACCTCGGGGTAAAACGCGCTGATCATGCGCGCGATGGCTTTGAATTCGTTCTCGAAGTAAATGCCGAGGATGCGGGCGATCGTCCGGCTGCCGGACCCGGTGACGCGAAGGCCTTCGATGCGCGTCTCCGGAACCAGCTCATAGAACTCCTGAAGCAGATCGTAGGTGGCCTGGATGGGGCTGCCCGCGATGCGGCGATACTCGGAAATCACCAGCGGGCGCGGCCCGGAAGGAGATTCCCAACTCAGCAAGCGAAAGGCGGGACGCGCGGCGCAGAGCGCCTCGAGCGTCCCCCGGTCTTCGGCCTCGCCCAGCGCAGCCAGCTTGAGGCTGATCGCGCCGATATCCAAGCCTATGTTGATGCCCATCGTCTACTCCGCTCCGTGCATCCACGCCGCGCCGGACGCCCAGGTCCGCGAACAGGCGCGGCCTGCCAGCCTGAGTCTTCTAATCAATCTTACACGCAGCAGGCCCGGCGGCAAAGCTCTTAAGATCCGAATGGCGTGAATTCGACATTCAGGCCGCCGGTTCGCGCATCGAACGGCAACCCGTGTCAGGCGCTGGGATCGCCGCCCCAAGGCTGGGCGGCATAATAAATGGGGTGAGGGTGAGGCGTCTTGTTTTCGGACTGAGCCTGTGGGCCGCCGTGCTCTCAGCACAGTCCCGCTGGTATCCCTTCGGAATCGAGCAGGACGAGCTGGAAGGAGCCCCGGACTTCAGCCACCTCAACCGCCCGCTCCAGCCCGCCGATCGCATTTTCGTCCGCGACGGCCACTTTTACCGGGTCGGTCCTGACCTCATGCCCAATACGGACGATGACGAGCGTGTGCGTTTCTTCGGCCTCAATTTTTGCTTCGGCGCCAACTTTCCCGAGGAACGGGACGCCTCCCGCATCGCGCGCAGGCTGCGCAAGCTGGGCGTGAACCTGGTCCGGCTGCACCACATGGACAGCCAGCCCGATTCCAACCCGGACAACGCCGGCAGCACGCTGACGCGCGGGCCTTATCCGTCCTGGAACACGGTGGCGCTGCGGCGCTTGCGTGCCTTCCTGGACGCGCTCGCTGCCGAGGGCATCTACGTCAACGTAAATTTGCACGTGGGCTACCAGTTCCGGCCCTCGGTGGACGGCGTTCCCCCGCACCCGTCTTTTCCCTCCCAAAGCAAGCCCCTGCATATCTTCTGGCCGCGTATGGTCGAGCTGCAAGCCGAGTACGCTCGCGGGCTGCTTGAGGCGCTCGGTCTGCGCGGCGACCCGGTGCTCGCCATGATCGAGATCAACAACGAAAGCTCGCTGGTGCGCGACTGGCAAACAGGAAGCTTGGGAAATGTTCTGGCCGGTGACTACCGGCTCGAGTTCGAGCGACAGTGGAACGAGTTTTTGCGTGAGCGCTACGGCACCACGGAGGCGTTGCGGGCCGCCTGGGGGCCTGGCGAGCCGGACGGCGAAGAGTTGCTGCCCGGTCAATGGAAAATCGAGAACCACGCGCCCGCTCGCGGCGAGCCGCCGGAGCCGATCGAAGCCGACGGCGCACCCGCCATCCGGGTTCGCGTCACGGCCGGGGGCAACCCGGTCATTCTCAAGCAGACCGGCTTTTCCGTCGAGGAAGGCCAGCCTTACCTTGCCGAGGTTGAAATCCGCGCCGACCTGCCGGCAGGCGAGCAGCGCACGGTGTATTGGGACGTAAAGCTCGACGTCAGCCCGTGGCGAACCCAGCGCGGGATCAACATCTCGGTCGGCTCAGAATGGCGGCGCTTCCAGATGGTGTTCACAGCCACGTTTCCCATGCAGGGCAACGGGCGGTTCGGCTTGTCCATCGAGCGGCTTGCGGGCACGGCGGTGTACGTTCGCAACGCCAGCCTGAAACGGGCTGGTCGGCGCTCGCTGGCAGAAGGGCAGAGCCTCGAGCAGGGCAACGTCGCTCTCGTCTCCGACCAGGAGATCGCCGTCGAGCCGCGGGTGAACGACTTCCTCGACTTCCTCGTTGAGGCCGACCGGCGCTACCTCAACGCCATCCGCGACGCGGTGCGCGCTGCCACCGACGAACTCGTGCCCATCACCGGAACCCAAATGGGCTACGGCGGCTTGCTGAACCTGGACTCCCACCGCGACCTCGACTATTTGGACAACCACTTTTACGTGGACCACTACAATTTCCCGAACGTAGCTTGGGACGGGCGCGACTGGCGCATCCGCGACAGTTCCGCGGTCGGCACGGGCCTTCAGGCGTTCCAGAACATGGCCGTGGCCCGTGCTTTCGGACGGCCTTACACCGTGAGCGAATACAATCAGCCGTGGCCCAACCGGCAAGGCGCTGAAATTGATCCGGCCCTGGCTGCCTTCGCGGCGTTTCAGGACTGGGACGGCATCGTCCACTTCGCCTACGAACACTCGCGGACGTGGGAGGCGGGCGTGCCCCACGGCTTCAATTTGAACGGGGATTGGGCCAAGTTCGCTAACTTCGGGCAGGCGGCGTGGCTGTTTCGTTCCGGCGTGATCGAGCCTGCACGGGAAAGAATCGAGCTGCCTGTTTCTCGCGAGGACCGCCTGCGTGCAGGCCGGGAGCGGCGCAATTCGGCGATCGCGGCTTTCCTGGGTAGCCTCGCCGGATTTGACCCCGCGGTCTGCTTCCAGCACGCCTGCGGCCTGCGGCCGGACGCCGAGTCCGGGTGGTCCGATGCGGCGCGGAATCCGGGCGAGCCGCCGTACGAGAGCGACACAGGACAGCTCGTCTATGATCCCAAGGCTCGGCGCTTGCTCATTCGCACCGCCAAGGCGGCGGCGATCCTCGGGTATCTGGACGGCGCTGCCACCGCTGGCCCGATTAGTTTCGAACCCGGGCCGGAGACGCGGAATTTCGTGACGCTTACGGTCACTGCGCTGGACGACAAGCCGCTGGAAGAATCCACCCGCATGCTGGTCTCGCTGCCCGGCGCCACGCTGCGTTCGCAGCCCGGCGCCGATCCGCCACGCCCCCAGCAGTTAGTGAATTATCCGGGCTCCACGGATTGGTTTACTCTCGAGCCCGATTCACCCAACAAGCCTTCCGGCAATCTGAACGCGGGCTCGGCCCCGGTCTGGATGGAGCGCGTGGAGGGTGTGCTTGGGATCCGCACGCGCGCCACGCGGCTGGTTGTGTATCCGCTGGATGGCGCGGGGCGACGGCAGGAGCCGCTCAGCGAAACGTGGGTTCAGAAAGAAGGCGACGTCGCCCGCATTCACTTGCAGGCCGACGGCCAGCCGTTGACGCCCTGGTACGAAATCGTGGCCGAATTTTGAGGCGCGAGGTAGGCGATCGGCTATGCCCGGGCCGGCGACCGCGTTTACTTTCTTTTGTAAACCGTGAAAAACTCCGTGGCCGGCGTACGGATGGTTTCTCCAAGCGCTGTGCTGTCTTCTACCAGGTACCAGCGGGAAGGTTCCGTGGCTTGAGGAAAGAACTGATAGCTGAAGTTAGCGAGTACGAAATCGGAGCAATCCTCAAGCCTGTACAGGGCCTGCCCGGGCGGGGCGCTGGCGTTGCCTCCGTGACCGAAAATTCGAAAGGCCCCGGAGCGCCGGATCAGCACCGGAGTCAGCTCGCGCGGTCCGCCGGCGCCTAATGTTTCTGATTTCAAGCCATAGATGTTGAAGTTACGCACATCGTCGAACTCGACCATGTGGTCAGCCCGACTGTGCTCGGGATTGAGCATGTAAAAGGCCAGCGCCTGGCGGGTCCCCCGAACCAGCACATGCCGGTGGCTGTTTGTCTGAGGGAACTTCTCGTGCATCAGTGCGTTGTACCAGCGGCCCCCGCCGTACCCTTCGATGAGAATCACCGGGTGGCTGGCGGGGCCTGCCCCTTTCTCCCAAGGAGAGAGCTTGGTGCGCACGTTGCGCACCATCGAGTTGCTTCCCGCGCGCCAGTGCATTGCATAGGCTCCAGGAATGCGGCACCACAATTGGAAAAACGCCGCCACGCAAGTGGCTTCGGCAGCGTTTGGAGTTGCAAGCAGCGGGCTGGGCTTGGTGGGATCGGCGAAAGCGGGAGAATCTGCTTTGGGAACGATCTTAGAATGTACGCCCAGGCCGAACAGGCGGCTATCGGCGCGCAGGCGCAAGGGCCGCGAGATGCAGTAAATGCCTTTGGGCAAAAACACGTCGCGTTTCTGCTCGAGCGCGCGCTGAATGGCCTCCGTGTCGTCGCTGACCCCGTCGCCCTTGGCTGAGTAAGGCGGTTCCTTCACGTTGGCAACACCCGGGTCATCCCAATTGGCCAGCGGCTCTTGCCACTGGTGGGCGCGGCGGAAATCCTCAGGCGGCGGCCCGCTCGGTTTCACTTGTACCAGCGGCTCACTACGCCTGGCTCCGTTAACCCAGATGGGGTAGAGGACCGAGGGGCTGGCTGCGTACTCGATTACGTGAGTCCAGCCTTTTGGCCTGCCGCCCAGTGGCGGGGCGTTGTCAATCCGTGCGATCTCGCGCGCGTCGTGGACATACACGTTGCTGAGGTAAACCGGGCGGTTGCCGCTGATGGCCGGTCCGGCGCCACGCAACCGGATCACCGAGTCCACCAGGTTCAGGGCGCCGTCGAAAGGATTCCGCGCTCCTTCCAGCCGGATGCCCGGACCTTCGATCAATGCACCCACCAGCGTCAGCGGCCCGCGCGTCGCAGCTAGAATGCTGGCTTCGGTCTGGCCAACCAGCGTGAGATAGCTGATGACCGGAGAGGGCTGGGAACCGGAAAACGCTTTTTGCAGTCCCAAGCCGGCCAGGTATAAACCGTAGCGCCCGCCCCGCACGCTGATATGGGAAAAACTTCCCCCCGAGCCGGACACGCCGCGAAAACCGGCGAAGGCGCCGTGAGCCCTAACATGCACGTCTTCGGCCACCGAACCCTGAGCCCCTTGATGGTCCACTCCAATCGCGCCCGGGTTGCCCTCGCCCAGGTCCACATCCAAGCTGATGATCATTTGGTTGAAGGAAATGTTCGGGTTGTCTACTGTGCCGTCTTCGCGGAAGGAGATGAAATAAATGACCGGCTTGGGATTGGCTGGATCCTGGAACCCCGGAGCGTGGTCAGCCAGCACGATCCTGGCTCGGCCCCCGCGAGTGCAGCCCCAGAGCACGCATGGAAAATCATCCCGGCGCCCGAGAAGGGGATTATCGCGGCGGTCATGGTTTTGTTGATTCGCGATGATGGTGTCCGATACCCGGTAAGTCCCGGCCGGGAAGTACACGATCATGCGGCCGTCGCGTGCGTCCTTGACGGCCTTTTGAATGGCCTTGGTGGAATCCGCTTTCCCGGATGGGTCGGCGTTGTAGGGTGGTTTCGTGACGTCCAGAATCCCGTAACTGGCGGCAGTGGCAACCGCGAGAACTAACGGTAGCGGCATAAGACGTTGTTACCACATTTGTCCCGAAGGCAAGGGCTGAGAGAACGTCTCAGCGTATACTGCACGCCCTGAGCCAGACCCTAGTGGGCGAGGCGGCGGGCCTGAGCGTGGGCTTCATGCGGCCTCTGGGCCATGCCACCAAATCGTCGCCGAATTTTGAGGCGCGATGCTCAGGCCTGTCCGGCCATGCGTCGGAGAAACTTGATGCCCTCGGTGGCGATGCGGTCCGGGCTGGATTCCAGATCGCGCCAGATCGAGGCCGCCGCCGAGATGCCGCCCAGGGCGAAACCGAAGCTCTCGATCGTCAGCCAGCCGTCATAGCCGATTTCCCGCAGGGCCGCGAAGACGGCATCCCATTCCACATGGCCGGTGCCCGGCGTGCCCCGGTCGTTCTCGCAAGTGTGCACGTGTTTGAGGCGCGGGCCCGCCAGCCGGTACGCTGCGCCCAGATCCTTTTCCTCGATGTTCAGATGGAAGGTATCGAGCAGCACGCCCACGCGCGGGTGCGCAACTTCCTCGACCAGAGCCACGGCATCCGCCGCCGTGTTCAAAAAGTACGTTTCGAAACGGTTGAGGGGTTCGATGGCCAGATTCACGCCGTAGGTCTCCAGCACGGGCACGAGTTCCCGGTATCCTTCCACGGCCCATCGCCATTCGTCGGAAGTGCGCCGGCGGCCGGGCAGGTAACCTACGGGCGAATATAGCGGCCCCGCCAGTACGCTGGCGCCCGCCTCGGCGACGGCTTTGATCGCATCGGCCAGGTGGGCGCGGGCGCGGCGCCGCACGTCGGCATCCTCGCTGATCAGGCTGAGGCCGTCCACCATCACCGCACTGACCGTGCATCCCATGGCGTGGGCTTCCAGCGTCCGGCGGATGCCCGCCGACGGGAACGTGCGCGGATCGAACAGGGGCACTTCGAGTCCGTCAAAGCCCCATTGCTTCACCATCGGGAACAGATCGAGGTTGGACTCGTCGAAGGTCGCGGTCCACAGGAAAGCGTGCACGCCGAATTTCATAGCTGGATTCTAACTCAGAGGCCGGGCTAGATTGGGAACATGCGGTTGATCAGTTGCTTGCTGGTAGCGGGGAGTCTCTGGGCGCAACCCACTGTGACGGACTTGCTGGAGCGACGGACGCTGGAGCTGCTAGCCGGCGCGGAAAAGTCCTGCGAGTGCGTGCTGGGCGTGGCCGCAGTGGACCTCGAGACGGGCGCAATCTTCGGGCTAAATCTCGATACGGTTTTTCCGCAGGCCAGTGCGATCAAGATCCCCATCATGGTCGAGGTGTTCCGGGTGGCGCGCGCCGGGCGCTTGCGCCTGGAAGAGCGCGTCCGGCTGGAGCCCGCGGACGTGGTGGGCGGCAGCGGCAAGCTGAAAGAGGAACTCAAGCGCGGGCCTGTGGAGCGGTCGGTGCGCGAGCTGGTCGAGCTGATGATCCGGGAAAGCGACAATGTGGCCACGAACAAGCTCATCACCATGGTGGGCATGGAGGAGGTGAACCGGACGCTGGACGGGCTGGGACTCTACCGCACGCGCCTGCGCCGCCGCATGATGGACGTCGCCGCCGCTACACGAGACGAGGAAAATGTTTCGACCCCGCGCGAGATGGCGCGGCTGGCGGAGATGCTCTACCGCGGCCAGGTCGTGGACGAGGCGGCATGCCGGAAGATGATCGAGATCCTGAAGACCGTCCGGGCCTCAATGCGCAAGGCGGTTCCCCCTGAGGTGGCTGTGGCGGCCAAGCCCGGCGAGCTGCCCGGCGTGCGCACGGAAACGGGCATCGTTTTTCTGCCCGGGCGGCCCTTCGTGCTGAGCGTGATGAGCGCGTTCCTTCCCGACAAAACCGAACCCGTGGAGGGGGTGACGCGCATCGTCTACGAGCACTTCCAGCGTCTGGCGCGCTCCAACCGCTACGGGCATCGCGTGCGATAAATTTTCCGGTATGCGCAAAGGGCGATACGTAGCTGTCTTCGTTTTACTGGCAATGGACGGGGCATGGGCACAGTCCACGCTGCGACCGGTGATCCGGGGCAGGCAGTACGCGGTGGCCTCGATGAAGCCGGAGGCTACGCAGGTGGCCGAGCGGATCCTGCGCGCGGGCGGCAACGCTTTCGATGCGGCGGTGGCCTGCCAGGCGGTGCTGGGCTTGGTGGACGCTCCCAACAACGGCGTTGGCAGTGACGCGGTGATCCTGCTGTGGGACGCCCGGGCCGGGCGGGCGTACTCGATCAACGCCGAGGGCACAGCGCCGCGGCTGGCCACCATCGAATGGTACCGGCGCAACCAGGGCGGCAAGATCCCGGTGGACGAGGGACTGCTCGCGGGAACGGTGCCCGGCGTGGTAGACGCGTGGTACCTGTTGCTCGATCGCTGGGGGACCATGACCTTTGCGGAAACGCTCGCGCCCGCCATCGAGCTGGCCGAGCAGGGCTTTCCTTTGAGTAACCGCCTGGCTTCGGCCATCAACAACAGCAAGAAACTCAGGAAATTTCCTTCCAGCGTCAAGCTGTATTTCCCCGGCGACCGTCGCTGGCAACCGGGCGATATCTTTCGCAACCCTGACCTGGCTCGTACCCTGCGCCGGCTCGTGGAGGCGGAACGGGAGGCTTCCAGTAAAGGACGGCGAGAAGCTTTGCGCGCGGCTCGGGACCTCTTTTACAAGGGCGATATCGCTCGCGAAATGGCGCGCTTTTCCGAAGAAAACGGCGGTTTGTTCCGTTACGAGGATTTCGCAACTTACTCGGCGAAAATCGAAGAGCCGGTGTGGATCGAATACCGCGGTTACCGGATTTACAAAAATCCCTCCGCCTCGCAGGGACCGGCCGAGTTATTCGCCCTCAACTTATTGGAAAGTTATGACCTGAAAAGCATGGGTCATAACTCGGCCGCTTACATCCATACCGCCGTGGAAGCCGTGAAGCTGGCCATGGCCGACCGGGACAAATATCTGGGCGACATGGACCGCATCGTGATCCCCTACCAGGGCCTGCTCTCCAAGGAGTACGCGCGCGAGCGGCGCCGCCTGATTGATCCGGATCGGGCTTCGCTCGAGTATCGCCCGGGTGAACCCGAGCGTTTCGTGCCGGGCATGGAGTTGCTCAAGCGCCCCGCCGACTACCAGGTGGCCGGCCCCGGTGATCCCGAAGGCGACACCAGTTACCTGGTGATCGTCGACAGCCAGCGCAACGTCGTGAGCTTCACGCCCAGCCTCCATACGGCCTTCGGGACGGGCGTGGTGATGGGGGATCTGGGCTTTACTTTCAATTGCCGCGGCGATTATTTCTCGCTGGTGGAAGGGCATGCCAACGCGCTCGAGCCGGGCAAGCGCCCGCGCAGCACGCTCCAGTCCACCCTGGTTGAACGCGAAGGCAGGCCCGTGATGGCTACGGGCAGCCCGGGCGGCGATGACCAGTGCCTGCGCACCATGCAGACCTTGCTGAACATCATCGAGTTCGGCATGAACGTGCAAGAGGCGATCGAGGCGCCACGCTGGACCACCCGCAGCTTCCCCTCTTCGGTCTTCCCCCACCGGATGTATCCCGGCGACTTGGGCTTGGAGGCGCGCATCCCCGAGTCCGTTCGGAGGGCGCTGGAGGCCAAGGGGCACAAGATTCGGGTGACGGGGCCGTGGTCGCTGGGGTCCAACGCTGCCGTGGTGATTGACTGGCAGCGGGGAGTCCTCAGCGCGGGGACGGATCCCCGATGCGATGCCTTTGCCTTGGCGTGGTAGACAGACCCCGAAAATGAAGAAGCCCCTAGCTGGGCCTAGGGGCTTCACTCAGAGGGGCTGGCGACGAGCTGGGCCTCGTCGCCGGGGATGCTATTGGATAGCAGGTTTAATTGCATTATAGCACGAATTTCGGATCTTGAAAACCCGTTTTTGCGTTAAATTCCTTTCATTTTCCCCGCCCAGTCTGGCGCCCCTCACCTTCGCTATCCTGCCCTGTTATGGCCATCTCCCTGACCCGGCGTACCCTTCTGGCGGCCCCCGCCGCACTGGCCGGCCCGGCCGCGGAACCCGCTCCGGAGGCCGCCATCCTCAGCCGGCACGAGAGCGTCGTCGAACAGCTCCTCGCACGCCAGATCACCGATCCTGCCAGTCCGTGGCGCGGCGGCATCCCGGACGAGTTCGGTCTGCACAACGCCATATCCGCCGCGAACGCCCTCGAAACCTTCATGGCTGGCTTCCTGCACCCGGCTTCCCGCTTCCATCGCCGCAACGAGCTGGTGGAGCGCATGCGACTGGCGGCGGGATTCCTGGACCGGGTGCAGCGGGAATCGGGCAACATTGACCTCCTCATCACCAACTTCGACTCGCCGCCCGATACGGCTTTCTGCGTCAATGCAGTGGCCACCGCCACGCTGTTGGCACGACGCGCCGGCGAGCGCGAACTCGCCGCTCTCACGGACCGCTTCCTGCGACGGGCCATGGCCGCCCTGGCCCGCGGCGGCGTTCACACGCCCAATCACCGGTGGGTCGTTTGCTCGGCGCTGGCGCAGTTGTGGGAGCTTTACGGCGAAAAGGATTGCGTGCGACGCATTGACCAGTGGCTGGCGGAGGGCATAGACATTGATGCTGACGGCCAGTACACCGAGCGCAGCACCCTGGTCTACAACGCCGTGACCAACCGCGCGCTGATCGTCGTGGCCTCCAAGCTGCCGCGCCCTGAGCTGCTCGACCCTGTGCGGCGGAATCTCGACTGCATGCTTTATCTGCTGCATCCCGGTCACGAGCTGGTCACCGAGATCTCGCGCCGCCAGGATCAATACCAGCGCGGCGACGCGGGGCCCCATTGGTTCGCCTTGCAGTACATGGCGCTCCGGGATCAGGACGGTCGCCTGGCGGCTTTGGCCCGCCGCTTTTTCCCGCGCTATGCCTCGCTGGGCGCGGTGATGGAGTATCCCGAGCTGCTGAAGCCGCTTCCACCCGATGCGCCCTTGCCCGAGGACTTCGAACGCCAGTTCGCGAGCCTGGGTCTGGTGCGGATCCGCCGCGGGCCGACAAGCGCCTCCATTTTTCTGCGTGGCTCCAGCCGCCTCCTGCACTTGCGCCGCGGCGAGGCCGTCGTGGAAGCGGTTCGGGTTGCCAGCGCGTTTTTCGGCAAGGGACAATTCATTCCGCAGCAGGCGGAAAAACGCGGCCCGAGTTACGTCCTCACGCAGACGCTGGAGGCCGGCTACTATCAGCCGCTGGACCCGCCACGGCGCGTCGCTCCGGACAGCTGGGGCACAACGCGGCACCTGCGACGTCAGTCGGAGACCTGTCGCTTGACTCACACCGCCACCATCACCGAGTTGGCGGACGGCTTTCGTATGCGGATCCAGGTGACAGGGACCGACAGGGTGCCCGTCGCCATTGAGATCAATCTCCGCGCAGGCGGCAAGCTGGAGGGAGTGGACCCGGCGCCGCGCGTCGAGGACGGTTGGTTGTTCCGCGATCGCATGGTGCGCTACCGCGCGGGCTCGGATACCATCGTGTTCGGTCCCGCCTTGCGCCAGCACGCCTACACGCAAATCCGCCTTGCCGAACCGAAGCTGTCGGGACCGAGCGTCTACCTGACGGGCTACACGCCGCTGGATCACACGATCGAGTTCCGGTGGGAGAGGATCTGAGCCGGCGACCGGCTCAGTCCGCTTCCAGAATCGCCTGGACGAGGCCCTCCGTGGTGAAGACCCGCGCCTCGGCGGCAACCTGAAGACGGTAGCGGCGGATCGTGGCGGAAGTCACCGGCCCGATCGAAGCGATGCGGACGCCTTCCAGCGCCTGGGCGCCGGCCGCCTCCACCAGATGCGTCACAGTTGAGCTGCTGGTGAACGTCACCCAGTCGGGCTTGCGTCCGGACTGAAAGATCTCGCGGGCGCGGGATGGCAAATCGGCAGGCGGCGCAGTGCGGTAAGCGGCGACCACATCCACCTGAGCGCCGCGTCGCCGCAACTCGACCGGGACCAGGTCGCGCGCCACCGCTGCACGGGGCAGCAGGATGCGGCAGCCCGCCAGTTCGACGGACTGAAAGGCCTCGACCAGCTTTTCGGCCACGTACTCGTCGGGCATCAGGTCCGCCTTGAGATGTGCGGCTTCGAGCGCTCGCCGGGTCGCCGGGCCGATAGCGCAGATTTGTGCTCGAAGCGACCGGAGGTCCCGCGACGAAGCATCGAGACGTTCCAGGAAGAAGCGCACGCCGTTGGCACTGGTGAAAATGATCCAGTCGTAGTCGGGCAGCCGCGCGATGGCCTCATCCAGCGGTCTCCAGTCCTCGGGTGGGAGAAACTCGATCGCGGGCAGCGAGATTGGCTCGGCGCCCAACTCGCGCAGCCGTTCCACCAGCTCGGAGGACTGGCCCGCGGCGCGCGTGACGACGATGCGGCGGCCCGCGAGAGGAAGAGGACCCTGCGCACTCATCGCCCGTACACCGCTTCCAGAATTTCGCGCGCTCCCGCCGCCAGCATCGCTTGGGCCAGTTCGTACCCGAGCGAGACGGCGTCCGTTGCCGGTCCTTCCCGCCAGTCGCGAACGGCGCGAGCACCGTCGGGCGCAACGACGATGGCGTACAGGCGCAGTCTTCCATCCCGCACCTCGGCGTAAGCGCCGATGGGCACCTGGCATCCGCCGCCCAGCGCAGCGAGAAAGGCGCGCTCGGCAGTTACCGCAGCGCGAGCCGCGGGGTCATCGAGCGCCGAGCATGCCCGGAAGGCCTCGCCCTCTGCGCGCGTTTCGATGCCCAGCGCGCCCTGGCCAGGGGCCGGGCACATTTGCTCCGGCGCGAGGTATTCCACGATCCGATCAGACCAGCCCATGCGATGCATCCCTGCTGCGGCGACGATGAGAGCGTCGTACTGGCCGGCGTCCAGCTTGCGCAGGCGGGTATCCAGGTTGCCGCGCACAGGCTCGATCACCAGGTCGGGGCGCAGGAGTCGAAGTTGTGCACTGCGGCGCAGGGAGCTGGTGCCCACCCGGGCGCCCGGCGGCAGCTCGGCCAGCGGCCGGCCTGCCACGACGTCGCGCGCGTCTTCGCGCACGGGCACAGCGGTCAGCCGCAGGCCCGCGGGCAACTCAACGGGCAGGTCTTTCAGGCTGTGCACGGCCAGATCCACGCGGCCTTCGAGCAGAGCCTCCTCGATTTCTTTGGTGAAAAGCCCCTTGCCGCCGATGCGCGCCAGGGGAACGTCGGTGATCTTGTCGCCCGTCGTGCGGATGATCTCGAGGCGGCATTCCCACCCCAGGGCTTCCAGGCGGTCTTTCACCCAGCGCGCCTGCGCCAGCGCCAGTTGCGAGCCGCGCGTGCCGATCACGAGCATGGTCAGTCGTCCAGCCGGAACATGCGACGAATGAGTTCGATGGTTTGAACGCCTTCCGGCTGGCTTGCCTGCCGCCGCAACTCGGTCATGGGCCCGTGGGCGAACTTGTTGAGGATGCCGCGCGTCAAGGCCTCCAACGCTTCTTCCTGCTCCGCAGTGAGAGGCCCGAGGCGCGAGCGGTAGCGGGCGAGTTCGGCCTGGCGGATCTGTTCCAGCCGCTCCTGCAAGCTCACGATGGTGGGGACCACCTCGCGCGCTTTCAGCCGGGCCACCATGCGCTGGACTTCTTCCTCGATGATGCGCTCGGCCAGCTCGGCGCGCTTGCGGCGCTCTCCCAGATTGGCGTCGGCAACGCGCGCCAGATCGTCAATGTCGTAGAGGAAGACGTTGTCGAGTTCGTTGACCGCGGGGTCAACGTTGCGCGGGACGGCGATGTCAATCAAGAACATCGGGCGATGGCGCCGCGCCTCGATCACGCGCCGCATCTGGTCCTTGCGCAGCAGATAGAAAGGGGCGCCGCTCGAGGTCAGCACGATATCCATTTCGGGCAGCGCTTCGAGGAACCGGTCGTACTCGACGATGATGCCCTGGAAGGCCTCGGCCATGGCCCGGGCGCGCTCGAGCGTGCGGTTGGTGACGTAGATCCGTTGCACGCCGGCGGAACGCAAATGCTTCACCGCCAGTTCAGCCATCTTGCCGGCGCCGATGACCATCACGCGGCGCTCGGCAAGCGAGCCGAAGATCTGGCGCGCCAGATCCACCGCGGTCGAACTCACGGAAACCGGGTTCTCGCCAATGCCCGTCTCCGTGCGCACGCGTTTGGCCACGCTGAAGGCGCGGGTCAGTATTGCTTCCAGCCAGCCGCCCACCGCGCCGTGCGCCTTGGCGGCAGCGTAGGCGGCCTTGAGCTGGCCGAGAATTTGCGGCTCGCCAACCACCATCGAGTCCAGGCTGGACGCGACGCGGAACAGGTGACGAATGGCCTCGGCATCCTCATAGCGGTAGAGAAAGGGCGCCAGCGCAGCGGGGTCCACGCCGCGCCGCTCGGCCAGAAAACGCTCGATCACCGCGCCCGGATCCACGCTGTCGCCCGACGCCACGCTGACTTCCACGCGGTTGCAAGTGGAAAGGATGAGGCCTTCGCTAATGCCGGGCCGGCCGACCAGATCGGCAAGCGCCGCTCCGAGGGAGTGCTCGTCAAAGGCCAGTTGCTCGCGCACTTCCACCGGCGCCGTGCGGTGATTGAGGCCTGTGATGCACAGCTTCATGGCGCAAAGAGCGTGCGCAGACTCGTGTGAGCCGCCCAAGTCAGGGCCGAGCAACCTACCAGAGCGATAACCATCACCGCCGCCTTGCGTCCCCGCCAGCCCGCGCTGGCACGCAGGAAGACCATCACCAGATAGAGACCCCAGGTGGCCAGTGAGATCAGGATGCGTGGGTCGCGGATCCAGCGCGCCCCCGATTCGATGGAAGCCCACGTGCTCCCTGCCACGACCGCCAGCGTGATCAAGACGAAACCGGCTGTCATGCCCCGCCCGATGAGCTCGTCGAGGGTGAGCAGAGCCGGCGCTTCGGCGCTCTTGGGCAGCGCCAGCTTGCGTTTGATCTGTCGCTCGCGGATCAGATAGGCGATGGAGGCTACCGCGGTCACGGCGAGCGCCGCGTAACCGGCAAGCACAAGCACGACATGGACCACCAGCCAGGCGTCGCGCACCCGTTCATCGCCCCAGCGCGCCAGCGGCGAAGCCAGGGCGCTGATCAGCGTGAGCACGAAGACCAGCGGGAAGATGAACAGGCAGAGGTTGCGCACACGGTAGCGCCACCATACGAACAAGTACAGCAGCGCGCTGAGCAGGGCGCACAGCGAGGCCGACTCGAAGAAATTGTTGGCCGGGAAATGGCCGGTGAGTCTGGTCTGTTCGATGATGGAAACGGCGTGCAGGATGGCGCCCACCCCGAAAGCGGTCAGCGCCACCGGGAACAGCCGCGAGGCGCGCCGCAGCGCCAGCACCAGCGCGTGAAGCATCCCCACGGAATAGAAAACTGCGGCGACCCGCAGCCAGAATAGGCTCATTTCCTGCATGAACGGAGGACAGCGCCCAGCCGGCGGTAAGCTTTCATTATAGCTGTTCGGCACTCAGAGGCCGGCATCCGGCCCGATCGCTTTCAGCCCGCGGTGCCGGCCGATTCGTCCCCCGATCCACCCTTGCACCAGCCGCTTCGGCCGGGTCCCGAACAGATGGTCCGTCTTCGCCCGGGCCGGCGCCTCGGGATCCGGATGGAAGAGGCGGTCGTCGCCAAACGGATCCTAGTTTCCGGTCTTGTAAATCGTGTAAATGCCCCGCGAGTTGTAAGTTAACAAGTAACCTGAGTTTCCCCGGCTTATTTACAAATCCACATTGAATTCACGCCACTCGGTTACCCGCCTTTGGTAAATGGCCTCGCGGCCGAGAATGGCGGTGAGCGCCGCAGTGGCGCCGATGCGGATATCCGCGGGCGGCTGCGCTCCCGTGCGGATGGATTCCAGAAAGGCCGCAATGTGCGGGTCGCCCTTGCGTTCGGGCACGGCCTCCACCAGCTTTTGTGGCGCGGCCTTGCGCTCGCGGGGATAGAATACCGACGCCGTCACGTCCACGGCGCCCTTGGTTCCGTAAACGTAGAAATACTGGCCGCCGCCGGGCAATCCGGGCGGGTGGAAAAAGACCTGGGTAAAAGATAACTTGACGCCGTTGGGATATTCGTAGCTCAGGGTGTAGCCGTCCATGTTGGTGCGGCCGGGCGGATCGTCCCTCCAAAGCAGTGTGCCTCCGAAGCCTGCGGCCCTTTCCGGGCGGGATCCGATGATCCAGTTGCAGATGTCCAGGTTGTGGACGGCCATCTCGACGATCACGTCGCCCGAGCGGCGGGCATCGAAGAACCAGTCGGCGGAGGGGCCGTGGTGATCGAGATCCTCGGAGGCGTGACGCTGCGCCTTGACCATGATCACCTCGCCTGCTACGCCTTCGTGGATGCGGGCGATGGTGGCGCGCAGGCGCTCGTCGGAGCGCAGTTGCTGGCCCACTTGCAGAACGGTTTTCGCCTTCCGGGCCGCTTCGAGCAACTGGCGCACCTGCTCGGGCGTGATGCCAACCGGTTTTTCCAGGTAGACGTGCTTGCCCGCGGCCAGGGCGGCGATGGCCATTTCCGCGTGCAGATCGCAAGGGGTCGCGATAAAGACGGCGTCCAGATCGCGCTGCTCGAGCAGCGCTCGGTAGTCGCTGTAGGTCTTGGGCTGGTGTTCGGCGGCCGCCGTCGCCGCCTTGTCCAGCCGGTCCGCTTTGATGTCACAGAGCGCGGCGACCCTGGCGCCCGGTTGGGCCATGAACGCGCGCATAAGGTACATGCCGCGATTCCCGGTTCCGATGAAGCCTGCCGAAACGGGGGCAGGCTGATTCTGGGCAAGGCCGCGCAAGGCGGCCACGGAGGTCAGCAGGAAATGTCTGCGCTGCATCGAAACTCACGATAGCAGGAATCAGGCCCGGCTGCGAGCGGCCTCCTCGAGGGCGGCCAGGGTGAGTTGGGCGGTTCGCCGCCAAGGGAACTCCGCGGCGCGTCGCGGCCCGGCTTCGGCAAGCTGGCTGCGCAGCTCCTGGTCCTCGATGAGACGAAGCAGGGCCCCGGTGATCTGCTCGTCCGAATCGGGATCGAACAGCAGCGCGGCGCCGGCGGTGAGCCAGATCAGGGGTTCGATGCGCGAACAGGCCGTGGGCACGCCCGCGCCCATTGCTTCCAACACGGGCAGGCCAAATCCTTCGAACCGTGACGGGTAAATGAAGGCCCATGCGCAGCGGAAGTACTCATAGAGCTCTTCGCGCGGGATCCAGCCTGTCAACTGAACGGATCGTTCCAGATCGAGGTCCCGCACCAGTCGCTCTACGGCACGGGTGTGAAAGCCGCGCACCCCGGTGAGCACGAGGCGGAATTCGGGGTGTCGTGCGCGAACGCGTGCGAACGCGGCCAGCAGGCGGTCCAGATTCTTGTGCGGGTGCAAGGTGGAAGCGCAGAGCAGCAACGGCTCCGGCGTCCGCCCGGCCCGCTCTTGTCGAATCCGAAAGAACGCCGGATCCACGCCCAGCGGGACCACGCGCACCCGTTCAGCCGGCACTCGGTAGTAGCGGAGAAAGTCGGCCGCGGTCGCCTCCGAGTCCGCCAGGATCAACGCGGAACGATGGGCCGCCGCCCAGAGGAACAGCCGCCAGAAAGGGAGATCGAACCAGCGGAAGTACTCGGGATGGCGCTTGTGCTGAAGATCGTGGAACACGGTGACGGAAGGGCAGGGAGGGAGCACCGGTGCTGTGAAGCCGGGGTTGAGGAGCACATCCAGGCCGGCGAGGGCGGCCCGCAGCGGAAGCGCTGTCTGCTCCCAGATCAGGCGTGCGGGGCGGAAGCGCGCGGGCACCGGTTCCCGAATCACGCGAAAGTTGGGCCGCCGAGGACAAAGGTCGGCGCCGGTTTCGCGGTTCGTAAAGATGACGTACCGGTTGACGGCGTCCACGTCCGCCAGGGCCGCCAGCAGGCTCCGCAGATAGATCTCGGTTCCGCCCACGCCGCCCGGAATCATGTAAAGAGCGTTGACGCCGATGGTGAGGGGCATGTCAGGGCGCTGGACGCAGAGCGGCTTCGGCTTGCCTCAGGCCCTCGCGGGCAGCGGTGTTGCGGGGATCCAGCTCGAGCGCCCGAAGATACTCGGCCCGGGCGGCCTGCGGGTTTCCCGAAGCCAGGTGGATGTTGCCGCGGTAGACGTAGGTCATGCTGAACCTGGGATCAAGGCGGGCGGCGATTTCCAGTTCCCGGAGCGCCTCCTCGCGTCGGTTCTGCTTGCCATAGACCATGCCCATCAGCGCGTGCACGTGCGCCGTGTTTTCCAGCGCGGCGGCCGCACGCAGTTTCTCCAAGGCTTCCTCGAAACGCCCGGCGCAATCGGCGGCCAGGCCCCAATCCACCAAGAGCCGGTAGTCGGCGCGTCCCAAGCGGGCGGCGTGCTCGAAGTGCGGCAGGGCTTCGGTGCAGCGGCCCTCATGGTAATAGGCGTAGGCGAGCTGGAAACGCGGTCGTTGCTTGCGCGGCGATTTGGCGACCGTGTCCTGCCACAGAGCGATGGCGTCCGACCAGACGTGGTTGCGCTTCCACGTCAGCGCGCCCATGACCGCCAGCCACACGGCGAGCACAGCGGCCAGGCGCGGGACGCTCGTGCGCCATCGCGCCAGCGGCTCCACTACGGCCAGCGCCAGCCACGGGACGGCCAGATACATGCGGCGCTCGGCCACCGGATCGAGAATCGGTACGAACGACGACGTCGGGGCCAGCGTGGCTAGGGCGCACAGGAAGCCGTAACAAGCCAGCGGGTATCGCTTCCGGGCAACCAGTGCCAGCGCGAGCAGGGCAACCAGACCGAGCAGACCCCACAGCGCCCCGTGTTCGAGCGGCGTGCGCGAGATCGGAAAGTCGTAATCGAGATTCTGCCCGTAAGGCAGAAGGAACAGCCGCAGATAGAGCCACAGCGCACGGCACTGGGTCAGGAAGTACTGCCACCACGTGAACTCGCGGATCCCGAAGCCGGCGCTATCGCTGGTGGCCAGCACCCGCCACACGAAGCGCGCTGCGACCGCAGCCCCGGCGAGGATCGGCAGGTAGAGTCTCCAGTTGCGCCAGATTCCCTGCCAGCCCGCATTCCAGAACCAGTCCGTGAGCAGCAGGATGGCCACCAGCGAGGCGGCGTGTTCCTTGCTCAGGATGGCCGCCCCATAAAGAACCAGAACGCCGAGCGCTACCGGCCACGTGACGGTCGGGGAACGTCGGGCGAGAAACAAAGCTACCGCGGCCAGATAAAAGAGCCCGCTCAGAACTTCGGAGCGGCCCGCAATGTAAGCTACGCTCTCGGTCTGTAGCGGGTGCCAGAGAAACATCAAAGCTACGAAGCCGGCCAGGATTTCCCGGCGCGGCGGCGGAATTTCGGCCCGTTCCAGAATTTTTCGGGCGATTAAGAATACGAAGATGCCCGCAAGAAAGTGCGCCAGCACGCTGAAAAGGTGGTACGGGTAAGGGTCCATTTCCGCCAGCCGGTAATTCAACCAGTAACTCAGCATCAATACCGGCCGAATGTAACCTAGCCAGTACCGCAGGGGCGCATTCTGAAGGCCCGGGTTGGTGAAAGGCAGATAGAGGTCATCGAAAAGAAACGGTCCGCGCAAGGCGGGTCCGTAGATCTCGAGCAGCAGCCACAGCGCCACCACGCCCGCCAGCGCATAAATCCACCGCCGCCGCGGCCGGGCTGCGGGTGGTTGCCCGGATGGAGCCTCAGCCTTGCGTCGCTTTCTGGCCATGCACCGATTCCAGGCGGTACTCCAGGATTGCCACTCGCTGCGTCAGCGCAATGTTGGCGTCCTTGAGATCGGAAATGATCACCGAGAGTCGGAACAGCACCAGCAGGAACAGAGTGCCCACGATGAAGATCAGGGCCAGCGGCGCGTTGCCGATGCCGAACCAGCCCGCCAGCGTGTGCAACGCGGCCGGCCACCGCGACAGGACCAGCAGGCTCAAAGCGGCTCCAAACCAGCTAACGGAATACTCGACGCGGATATGCTGCCGGCGTATGGAAAAGAGGACCAGCGCCAGCAAGGCCAGGCTCATGCCAGTCGTGAAATCCAGTAACTCTTCCATATCTCCTCCCTGAACGTGTGTGCCCGGCGCTGCCCGATCGCTAGCGCCGGCGCCGCTCGTACTTCAGAACGTTTACGAAAACCCCCAGCAGCACGTGGATGATGTAGTAGAAAGACTTCAGGACGGTGATCGTACTGCGGCCCGCAAGGCGTGGCCGCATCCGACAAGGTACTTCGACAAAGCGGAAGCGCTTGCGTTGCAACACCACCAAGGCCTCGATTTCAGGGTATTCCAGCGGGAAGCTCTTGCTGAACACCTGCAAAGCCTCCCGGTTGACGCCCACGAAACCGGATGTAGGATCCCGCACGGGACGCCCGAGGATCGGTCGCAGCACCCAGCGGAAGAAGCGGATGCCCAGGCCGCGCACCAGGCTGGTCGGAGCGCTGTTGCCTTCCAGGAAACGCGACCCGATCACCATCTGGCAGCCGCTGTTCTTCAACGCCTCATAGATCCTCGGGATATCGCGCGGGTCATGCTGGCCATCGCCGTCGGTGCGGATCACGTACTCATAGCCCAGCTCATAGGCCAGCTTGTATCCCGCCTGGACAGCGCCGCCCAAACCCAGATGGTAGGGCAGGGAAAGGACTTGGGCGCCCGCCCGGCGGGCCACGGCCGCAGTCTGGTCCAGCGAGCAATCGTCTATGACCAGGATGTCCACGCCGGGCATCACCTGACGGATCTCCTCCACGACGCGCCCCACCGCCGCTTCTTCGTTGTAAGCAGGAACGATGATGAGCAGCGAGTCGGGCCGGTCCGAAGTCATAGGGCAGCCACCTGGCGGGGACTGATCCAGTGCGCGCGGAGAAGCTCGCGAAACTGGCGCGAGCTCAGGCGCGCTGTTTGCCGGATCTTCTTGCGTTGCCGCCACAACCGGGGCAGGTGAAACAACAACGCGACGTGGGCGCGCACGGCCAGATAAGCCAGCTCGATGGGGGGACGGCCCGCGGCATGGAACTGGCCGGCCAGACCCTCATTGCGCGACAGCGCCAGCAGGTGCCAGAAGTAGCGGGCTACGGTGAAAAACGGCGCTCGCCAGAGCATATCCGCAGGGTAATTCTTCACCAGCACAAACAGACGGTTGCGTTCCACGTAATAGGCTTTCAAAGGCGAGGCCTGGCCGGCGCTGCTCGAATAGGCGTGCTCGACCACGGCGTCGGGCACGTACAGGCACTTCCAGCCGGCCCAGCGCGCGCGCAAGCCGAGGTCAGTGTCTTCGCAGTACAGAAAGAATTCCTCGTCGAAAAGGCCGATTTCTTCCAGCATGGCCCGCCGGTACAGGGCCGCGCAAGCGCTGGGCAGCAAAACTTCCTCCCTGCGCGCAAATCGCGCGGGACTTTCGAACTGGCCGCGCTGCTTGCTGCTGCCGTCGCCACTGACGAGCATCCCCGCCGAGTCGAGCAGTTCCTGCCCTGCCAGACGAATCTGAGAAGCGCACATGCCCACGCGGTCGTGCGAATTCATGGCCTGGATGAGGCGCTCCAGCCACTGCGGGTGCGCCACCGCGTCATCGTTAATGGTGGCCAGGTAAGGCGCGCGCGAGGCGCGGAAGCCCGCGTTGACCGCTGCTCCGAAGCCCAGGTTGGTCTCGTTTTCGATCAGGCGGGTGGCCAGGCGCGCGGCGGCGCTCTGCCGAGCCAGGCCGCGACCGCTGTTGTCTACCACGATAATCTCCACGCCGGGCTGGGTCTGGCGGTCCAGCGAATAGACGCAATCCAGCAGCTCGGGACCCGCCCGCAACGTGGGCACCACCACGCTGACGATGGGCTCCGCCAAGCTACCGATTGTACACAACAGGGCGCGGAACTTGACGCAAGCCGCCGGCATCGCCCATCCTGAAACAGAAGCCGGGGTCAACCCGACGCATGGATTGCAACAGAGGCATCGGAGCTATGGCGCAAGTGGAACTGGTGATCGGCCAAACGGTGGTAAGGGCGGAATTCAACGACACGGCGACGGCGAAAGCCATCCTCGATGCGCTGCCCATTGAAAGCACGGGCAATTATTGGGGCAGCGAGTTTTACTTCCCCATCCCGGTAAAGCTTGGCCCCACGCCGGAAGACGTCGAGGTGGTCGAGCCTGGGACGGTGGCCTACTGGCCGGCGGGGTCCTGCCTGTGCGTGTTTTGGGGACCTACCCCTGCCAGCCAGGGCGAGGAGTGTCGGGCGGCCAGCCCCGTGACCGTGGTGGGACGGGTCTTGAATCCGGGGGTGCTGACTGGGCTGAAGGGGCGCAAGGTGCGGGTCCAGAAGGCTGGGTCCGAAGGCTAAAGCAGCTAAGGCTTTCCGCCGATAAGACGTGGGGGGCAGTTGAGGCGGCCCCCGAAGGGAGCGGAGCTTTGAAAATTCACGACGCCTATCTGCCCGGCAGCGGGCCTTCCCACATCAAACCCACGGATTCTGCCTCGCAAACGGCGCCTGCACCTGCCGTGCGCTCGGAGAGCGAACGCAAGGGCGCGGTGGGCCAAGCGGATAGCATCGGGCTGTCGGACCTCTCGGTGCGGCTTTTGGAGCTGGTTCGCGTGGAGTCTCCCGAACGCGCAGCCCGCATTGAACGGCTGGCCGAGCAGGTGCGGAGCGGGCGATACCACGTGGATGCGCTGGCGGTAAGCCGGCGGATCGTGGACGAGGCGCTCCAGGGGTGAGCATGGCAAGCGGCGCGGGAGCTTGGATGGAGGCCGAGGTTCGGCTGACCCGGGCCGCCCAGATGCTGCTGAAGCCAACTGCCGAGGCGTGCGAGGCTGCAGTCACAGAACTGGAGTCGGCTGAGCACCTTATGCGGGCCGCGCTTGCCGGGCCGCCTGCGGCGCTGCCCGGCCCCGATCAAGTCGGACGGCTTCAGGCGGCGTTGCGCGGCGTGATCGGCCTGTGGGAGAACGCGGCGGCGTTTCGGCTCGGCTGGGCGCGGGTGCTGGGGGCGATGACCGGCGGATACACGGAGCGTGGCGAACCCAAGCTGCTGGAGCCGCCCGCCACCATCGCGATCGAGGGCTAGAGGAGGGACGAAATGGCGGGCTTCATGGCTTCGCTCGGCGCGACCTCGGACGCCTTGCGCGCGTTCGAAAAAGCGCTGAGCGTCGTGCAAAACAACGTATCCAACGCCATGACGCCCGGCTACGCGCGCCAGCGGCTCTACCTGGAGGCGCTACCCTTCGTGCCGGAGGCCGGGTTCCCCGGCGGCGTGCGTGCCGATCGTATCGAGAGCGCTCGCCAGGAATACGCCGAGCAGGCTGTACGCGTGCGGGAGTCCATTTGGGCACGCTCGGATGAGCTGGCTGCGGCTCTGGGACGAATCGAGGACTTGTTCGACGTCTCTGGGCAGATCGCCATTCCTCGGGCCATCACCGCACTGTTCGAAGCGTTCTCGGCCTGGAGCATGGCGCCCAACGACACCGTATCGCGCCAGTCTGTGCTGGAACGGGCGCGGGACCTGGCCAGCCGGTTTCAGGAAACCGCCTCCGCTTTGGCCCAGGCCTTTCATCAGACCTCGAGCACGATCCAGAACCAAGTGGCCCAGATCAACCGCCTGGTGGGTCGCATTCGTGAGCTGAACGCGCTCTACCGCCAGGACATTCGCAATCTCCAGGATCCATCGCTCGATGCCCGCCTGCACTCGTTGCTGGAAGAACTTTCCGAATGGGCGGACTTCACGGCGCTGCGGCAGGAAGACGGTTCCGTGATGATCCTGCTCGGCGGTCAGACGCCGCTGCTGGTGGGCGAGCAGCAGTTCGAGATCTCGGTGGATCTTTCCCAGCCACAAGCGCGCATCCTGGACGCGACGGGGCGGGACATTACCGGGCAGGTGACGCAAGGCCGACTGGGGGCGCAACTGGAGTTTCGCAACCGAATCCTGCCGGAACTGACGGCGGATTTGAATCGCCTGGCCGTAGGGCTTGCGGACAGCATCAACTCCAAGCTGGCGGGAGGGCTGGATCGCAACGGGCAGCCCGGCGCCCCGCTGTTCGCCTACGACGCGCCTGAAATCGCCGCCGCCACGCTGAGGGTCACCGAGATCACGCCGGACGAGCTGGCGGCTGCCTCGGCGGACGCCCCGGGAGGTAACGGGAACGCGCTCGCGCTGGCGGAGCTGGCCAACAGCCCGGCGCTCGACGGCTTCAACTTCATGGGCTTTTACGGATGGATCGCGCGGCGCGTCGGCAGCCAGCTTCGCGATGCGCGGGATGGGGCAGATCAGCAGAAACAGATGCTGCTTCAGACGCAGTGGCTGCGGGAGCAGGCCTCGGGTGTGTCGCTGGACGAGGAAGCGGTGAACCTGGTGCGCTTCCAGCGTGCCTACGAGGCTGCCGCACGCATGATCCGCGCGATTGACGAATTGATGCAGACCGTGATCGGTCTGGTTGGATGAGGTGCGGTCATGATCCGGGCGATAGACATCAGCGGCGAGCGGTTTCTGACCGACTTGCAGCGCATCCAGCAACGCATAGACCGTACGCAGAAACAAATCAGCTCGGGATTGCGCGTGGCCAGCGCCTCGGACGCGCCCGACCAAGTGGGCGAAATCCTGATGGTGCGCGCGCGGCTGGATCTCACGGTGCAGATCCGAATCAACCTGAGCCGGGCTAAAGCGGAAGTGGATACCGCCGAGCAGGCTCTGCAATCCGCGGTGAAGGTGCTGGAGCGCGCCATGCAACTGGGCGTTCAGGGTGCCAACGCCACCCAGACTGCAGCGACGCGCAAGATGCTGGGCACGGAAGTCCGGGCGCTGCTCGAGCAGATGGTAGCGCTGGCTTCCACTCAGGCCGAGGGCCGGTACCTCTTTAGCGGGGATCGCGATGATACAGCGCCCTACGTTCTGGACTTGGATGCGCCGAACGGAGTGAGCGACTACCAGGGGGCGGCGGCGACGCGCGAGGTCATGCATCCTGCGGGAACGCGCTTCCGGATCGCCCGCAGCGGGCAGGAAATTTTCGACGCCCCGGAGGCCAGCGCCTTCCACGCCTTGAACGCGCTACGCCTGGCGCTGGAAAACGGGCCGACGGTCGAGCCGGGAGAGCCGGGCTATCAGGAGCAGTTCGCAGCGCAGACCGCAGCCATCGAGCAGGCGCTCACCGAGCTGCACCAGGCTCATGCCCACCTGAACGTGCAACTGGGCTTTTACGGCGCCGTGCAGAACAAGATCGAAGAGGCGGTAACATTCGCCGATCGCATCGAAGTGCGGGAGCAGAACCTGCTCAGCGTGCTGCGCGATGCCGATATCGTGGAGGCGGCGCTGGCTCTCAGTCAGGCTACGATGCACCAGCAGGCCGCCCTCTCGGCGCGCGCCCACACGTGGCGGGGAAGCCTCTTCGACCTGCTCGGCTAAGATGCCGGCTAGCTGGGCGCCAGCCCGGGAATTTCTGGAAGCCCCAGGATGCGGCGTCGGAGCATGTCCAGCGCGGTCTGCGCGGCGAAGGCGCGCACGCGTTCGCGGTCCCCAAGAAAGCGGAACCGGCGGGCGGAAGTGCCTTCCGGGCCGGCCACGGCAAGATAGGCGGTTCCCACGGGTGTTGCTTCCGTACCTCCTCCGGGTCCTGCAATGCCAGTGACGGCTAAAGCGTAGCTCGCCCCTGTGCGGGCACGCGTTCCTTCGGCAAGGGCGCGGGCCACCGGCTCGCTCACCGGGCCGTGCTCTTCCAGGAGCGATGCAGGGACGCCGGCCAGGTCTCGCTTGGCCTGATTGCTGTACACCAGAAAGCCACCCAAAAAGTAATCCGAGCTACCCGGTACGCTAGTGATGCGCTCGGCCAGCAGGCCTCCCGTGCAGCTTTCGGCCACAGCCAGGGTGGCCCGGCGCTGCCGCAGAAGATTGCCAACGAGGACTTCGAGCGGCTCGCCGGAAGAGTAAATGCGATCACCGAGTATCGCTTCGATCTGGTGTCCCACTTCCTGCAGCAAAGCCTCAGCCTCGCGCTCGTCCTGGCAACGGGCTCGCAGGTGCACTTGAATGTCGCCGGGTGCAGCGAGCACGGTGGTGGACAGGTTCGCGTACCGCTTGTAAACCGGGGAGATTCGCTGGTCGAGATCCGACTCCGCGATGCCCGCCACGCGGTAGGTCCGCGTGCGAATCACCAGAGGGGGCGCGATCGCGCGCAGTCGCGGCAGCACGTGATCGGTGAACATGGGCTTGAGCTCGCCGGGGGGTCCGGGCAGAAGGACTACGGCCCGGTCATCCAGCCGGATCCACTGCCCCGGAGCGGTGCCCACGGGATTGGGCAACGCTTCAGCGCCCTCGATCAGGAAGGCTTGCCGCCGATTGATTTCCGCCATGACGCGTCCCGCGCGGCGGAAGCGTTCCTCGATCGCGGCCAGAATTTCGGGCTGGAAGACGAGTTCGCGCCCGAGCGCCTCGGAAACGGCCTCGCGCGTAACATCGTCCTCGGTAGGTCCCAGCCCGCCAGTGACGAGCAAAAGCGGGCTTCGTGCGAGAACGGTGCGCACGGCCTGCCCCAGGCGTTCGCGGTCGTCCCCGATGACCATTTTGGTAACGACCTCGATGCCCAGTGCATTCAGTTGCGCCGTGAGCCAAAGCGAGTTGGTGTCCAGCCGCTCGGGCGTCAGCAGCTCGGAGCCTACGGCGATGATCTCCGCATCCATGCTTCAGAACAGCGGCTTGCCTTTGATGCCGACATCCACGCGGTAGAGCGCGCTGTTGGTGGCCAGGATGAGGGAACCGCCGGGGGTGAAGGCCAGTCCGACGATGTTGGGACCGGAAAGGAACAATTCGGCCTTGCGGTCGGGCGTGATCCGGACGACCCCCTTGCGCCCGCCAATGGAAGCGGCGACGTACAGCCGTCCTTCGGCGTCAAAGGCAAGCCCCTGGGGTCGGCCGAGGCCGCGATAAAAGACCTCGACGTCGCCGGCAGGCGAGATGCGGTAAACGCAATCGAAGCTGGAGGTAGTGGGACCGGTCACGTATAGATAGCGATCAGGACCGAAAGCCAGGTGATAGGCCGAAATCGAAGGCTCCAGCGTGGCGAAAACATAGATCTGTCGCGTGGGACTGATCTTGAAGATCGTGCCCTGGCGATCGCCTACGTAAAGGCTGCCCTCATCATCGAAGGCCAGCCCCGTGGCCACGCCCATGCCCTCGACGTAAACCGACATGTTGCCGGATTCGGTGGCCTGGTAGACGATGCCGTCGTAGCGGCTGGAGATGTAGAGCAGGCCATCGCGGTCCATGGCGAGGCCGGTGGCGTTCATAAGATCCGAGAGGAACGGTTTGAGCCGGTAGTTGAGATCCAGCTTGTACACGGAGACGGGGGTCTTCTGCCCGCGGGATCCGCTGAAGGTGGTGTAGATGTTGCCCACGCGGTCCACCACCGGGTTGGCCACCGGATGCACGCCGTCGGCGATCTGAATGCCGATCTCGCAGATCCAGGGTTCACTGGCCTGCTCGCCGTTTTCGACGATCAGCTCGCCCACTGCCGCGCCCTCGGGCACGCGGGCGATGATGAACGATTCCGAGCCGATAATCACCGGCGCGGGCACCTCGCCGAAGCGGACGCTGGGTCGCAGCTCGGCTCGGGCGAGGTTCTTGCCGCGAATATGGATCTCGCCTCCGGCGATCGCGGCGGTGGGGACCACCTCGGTAATCTGGGGTCTGCCCTCGGAGTTCTTTTTGGCTGCCATCGTCAATAGAAATTGAAACATCCTGCCAGTCGCAAAACAAGGGCCACGTAGAGGCCGGCGAGGACGTCGTCGGCCACGATCCCTGTGCCGCCCGGCAACCGTTCCGCCTGGCGGACGGGCACAGGTTTGACGATATCAAAAATTCGAAACAGCAGGAAGGCCGCGGGCCACACCCAGCTTTCCAGGCGGACCGCGCCGGCCAGCGCCACCCACTGTCCCACCACTTCGTCAATGACGACCACGCTGGGATCCCGAAGCCCGCTGGCCCGGGCCACGCGGCCTGCGGCCCACACCGCAGGCGGCAGGCACGCGACGGCCAGGATCCCGAACTGCCACGCCTGCCAGCCGGCGTAGCGCGCCAGCACCCACGCGATGAGCAGAGCGGCCGCGGAGCCCACCGTGCCCGGCGCTTTCGGCGCGTAGCCGCAGCCCAACCAGCTCGCCGTCCAGCGCGCCAAGGCGCCGGCTTCAATCCCGCTCGTGGTCGGAAGAGTTGCTTTCATCGCGTTTGGCAAGCTCGGTGGCCTCGCTCGCCGACAGCGGCGTCGAGATGACGTATTTTTCGTCCAGCCAGTTGCCGAGGTCAATCAACTTGCAGCGCTCGCTGCAAAACGGCATGTACGGATCCCCGAACGCCACGGGTTTCTTGCAGATGGGACACTTCATGGCGCCAGACTCGCGAGCACAGGCAATTGCGCTGCTTCGGCGGGATGCCTTTCGGCCTCCGTCGGCTCGAGCACGGTTCCGATCAGGTCGTAATCATGGGCCTGGGCGATGCGCATGGGGCGGATTTGACCCGCTCGCAGAGCAGGCCCTTCCACGTCGTTGATCAGGCAGACGCCGTCAATTTCGGGCGCCTGTGTGGGCAGGCGGGCCTGCCACAGCAGGTCCGTCTCCGGATGCGGTCCTTCCACCAGCACAGGCAACACGCGGCCCACCAGAGCGCGGTTCAGTGTGCGGGAGATGCGTCGCTGGATGGCCATCAGGCGGCGCCGCCGGTTGTAGATCGTGCGGCGGTCTACTTTGCCAGGCAACCGGAAACTGGGCGCGTTTTCTTCGTCGGAATAGCCGAACACGCCTGCGTGCTCGAAACGGGCAGCTTCGAGAAAGCGGCAGAGCTCTTCGAAATCCTTGTCCGTCTCGCCCGGGAACCCGACGATGAACGTGGTGCGCAGGGCAACGCCGGGCACTGTGCGGCGCACTTTCTCGATCAGGCGCAGAAAGCGCTCGGCCGATCCGCCCCTGCGCATGCGCCGGAGTACGGACGCGCTGGCGTGCTGCAAGGGCAGATCCAGATAAGGCACGATGCGCGAGTTCGCGGCCATCACATCGAGCAGACGCTGTGTGACCCGGTTGGGATAGGCGTAGAGAAAGCGAATCCAGTACTCCCGGGTCGAGGGCAGTCGGGACAGTTGCTGCAGCAGATGGGCCAGACCGTCGCGCAGTCCGAGATCCTCGCCGTAACTGGTGGTGTCCTGGCCGACGAGGATGATCTCCCGCACTCCCCGGGCGAGCAGGGAAGCTGCTTCGGCCAGGATGGAATCGGGTCTCCGACTGCGAAAGCGCCCGCGCAGTTGCGGGATGATGCAGAACGAGCAGGTGTGGTCGCAGCCTTCGGCGATTTTGATGTACGCGTAATGGGGAGGCGTGGCCAGCAAGCGTGGCGCGCGTTCGTCATAGAGGTAGCCCTCGCGTCCGGGCCGCGCTGCTTTGCCCTCGCAGACCGCCACGATCTGCTCGATCTGGTTCGTGTCCAGGACCGCGTCCACTTCGGGGATGAGACGACGGATTTCGTCGCGGTAGCGCTCCACCAGACAGCCGGTCACCACAAGGCGCCGGAGGCTTCCGCTGCGTTTGTACTCGGCCATCTCCAGGATGGTGTTGACGGATTCCTGGCACGACGGCTCGATGAAAGCGCAAGTGTTCACCACGAGCACGTCAGCCTGGCCGGGCTGATTGACGATACGATGGCCCCGCGCAGCGAGATGACCGAGCATCACCTCGCTGTCCACAAGGTTTTTCGGGCAACCCAGGCTGACGAAACCGATTTTCAAGGCTTGCATCCGCGGCGGCGAGGGTCTGCTTCCCCCAGCATATCACGCCGGCGCGGTGGCTCTCAGACGCGTTCGGGAACCACGAAAGGCTTGCGATAGTCGCGCGTCAGCATGCGGTTGGCTTCCTCGTCGCCCACGAACTTTTCGCGCTGGGGATCGAATTCCAGACGGCGGCCCAGCCGATAGGCGATGTTGCCGAGGTGCGCCAGGGCGGAACTGAGGTGCCCGGTTTCCACCGGAGCATTCAGTTTCGCGGGATTGCGGCTGCGCACGGCTTCGATGAAATTAGCGTAGTGATCGCCGTCTTCGCTGCGGCTGGGACCGGGCTCGCGCTTCTGGCCGAAATAAATTTCGTAGCGGCTGTAGCCTTTGATGACGAGAATGCCTTCCGAGCCGTAGAAAATGTTACCGACGGTTACGCCCATTTCATCGTTGGTGCACCAGTGCCGCACCGCCACTTCGATGAACTTGTTCTGCTCAGGATAGTGGAAGGTGGCAGTGAGGATTTCGGGCGTTTCCTTGTCGTCGTCGAAGAGGAACTTGCCGCCGGCGGCGGTGATGTAGCGCGGCAGTCCGACGCCCAGGCCCCACAGGCACATGTCGGTTTCGTGTACGCCCTGGTTGCCGATTTCGCCGTTGCCGAAGTCCCAGTGCCAGTGCCAGTTGTAATGGACCCAGCGGCGCGAGAAGGGCCGTTCGGCAGCGGGTCCCAGCCAGAGGTTGTAATCGAGGTAGTCCGGCGTGGGCTCGAAACCGCGGTGCCCGATGGAAGGCCGCCAGCGGTAGATGATGGCCCGGGCCATGTAGACCTTGCCGATCACTCCCTGCCGCATTTTGGCCACGGCCTCCTGGATGGCGGGCGAACTGCGGAGCTGGACCCCGTGTTGCACGATCCGGTTGTATTTCGCGGCCGCTTCGACCATCTTGCGGCCCTCGAAGACATTGTGCGAGCCGGGTTTCTCCACGTACACGTCCTTACCCGCCTGGCATGCCCAGATCGTGGCCAGGGCGTGCCAGTGGTTGGGTGTGGCGATGGAGACGGCGTCAATGCTGCGGTCGTCGAAGACGCGGCGCAAATCGGTTTCCGTGCGCACGCTGCGGCCGTAGCGTTTCTCGAATTCGGCGGCGCGGGCGGCGGCCACCTGGCGGTCGGGATCGCAGAGCACGGCGACCTGAACGTTGGGCAATTTCTGGAATCCGGCAATGTGGTCGCGACCGCGTCCGTGGACTCCCAGTACGGCCACGCGAATCGTGTCATTAGGTGACTTCAGAGCCGGCAACTTGCGGGCGGCAGTTGCTGCGGCAGCCATCAGAAAAATTCGGCGCTCCATGTTTCGGCTTCCTCCAAAGAGTTGCGCAAAACAAGAATAGCAGACCGGCAAGGCCGCTGCGGAGGGGCACGGTTCCTCAATGGAGCGTGCTGGCGGTTACCCGCACGAAGTTCTTGACGACCGCGCGGCTTTCCGTACAAAATACGGGAAGTTGCAGTTTCAGTAGTGGTGTGGTGCGCAGTTTCGCAGTCGAGCAGGACGGGTCACGGGCCACAGGCGCCGTGACCTTTTTCGTTTCAGGTCCGCTGGCCGGCCCCGCGCAACTGGCGAACCTCCCACTGGAGTTTTCAGGAGATTGGAACGTGGCAAGAGAAAGAGGCGTCGTCAAGTGGTTCAACGCCGCCAAGGGCTACGGGTTTATCCAGCGCTCTACCGGCGAAGACGTGTTTGTGCATTACTCAGCCATCCAGATGCCCGGTTACCGGACCCTGGATAGCGGCGTCGAAGTCGAGTTCGAGGTCAAGCAGGGGCCCAAGGGGCTTCAGGCGGAGAACGTCCAAAAGACCTCCTGAAAGTCCGGTAAACACCAACCGCGATCGAGACAGATTCACCCTTGGATCTCGGAGCCGCGGGAGCATCTTGTCTTTTCGTCGCCCGAGGGCGGCGGAATCTGGTGCAGTCCGCTCCAGTGTTCTGACAGCACGATCGAATTAGCAGGATTCTCCGGGAGATACTTGACGCTGGCGTGGCCTGTCAGGTGGGCAGGCGGGTCGTGGAGTAACCCGGTCAGGTCCTGCGAGGCGAGATATTCCGCGCCGCTCACCTGGTAGCGGTAGTAGACCACCGGGCCGCGGAACTCGATCAGCACTCCGTCGCAGACCCGGCCTTCGGCTTCAATCTGCAGCCGGCGCCTGCGCTCGCGTTCCTCGGCGGTCAGGGGCCGACGCCACTTGCGCCAGGCCAGCCAACCGACAGCGCACAGGGCGATCCCCAAGGCCACGCCCGGGACCCCGAACCATCCCGTTGCCATCGGTGCGCTGCCGGCTCACAGATTACTTTCCCGCTGCGTACTGGCGGTAAAGCTCGGCAATGTTGGCGCTGCGGTAGTCACCCGGGTGAATCACCACGCGGTAACGGAAGCGCAGCGTGCCGCCGGGCTCGAGCGTGATGCTGCCATCGCGCGTTTTGTCCGCCATGAAATCATGCTCGCCGAAGATATTGGCGGCGAACAGGCCGTAACTGCGCGAGTGCCAGAAAGTCGGGTGCTTGGGGTTCTGTGGGTGATCGAATATGGCGATGCCGAGTTTTTCGCCGTCCACCTCGCCGAAGTAATCCACCCACGCCGATCGCTTCCCCCAGACCTGACTTTCTCCCTCCAGGCCTTCGGCGTTGACCATTTTGCCCGTACGCGGAGGCGTGGGAGGCGCACCGCGCGCAGGCTCTTCCAGCGACGGCGCCAGCCGCAGCGCGAAGGTTCCCTCCTTGGTGTCGCCAAACTTGACTTTTTCGCGCGCCGTCAGGGTGATGTCGAAATCCACGATGCGCAACTGAGGATGGGAGTGGAACACCATGGTGCGGTGCTCATTGAGCAGAACCGTGCCCGCGCCGTCTACCCAGTCGAAAGAGGCCTCGATGGAGCCCTGCTTGGGACCACTCTTGACCCCGATGACTTCCTTCAAAACGACCTTGCCTTTACCCTTGCCGACGCCCTTCTGGCTGGGTTCGTTGGCCCAGAAATCCCAGCCGTTGACGTCGCCGTGGGTGAACCACAGGCCCCGGTGATGCGGGTGATCCCTGCGCTCGCCCTCGCGCAGCTCCATGGGATAGTAACGAGTGACGACCTTGCCCGAGGCCGAACGGAGCGGGTGCAAATAGGGCTTGGGCGCTTCCGGCCCGATGAAAAACGTGGTAAAGGGCTTGCCGTCTATTTCGACATCAATTCGATCGGGCGCCCGCGAGATCTTGACCTGCGCCCACAGCAAGCTACCCGTAATGAACACAATGAACCACTGCCGTCGCATGTGATTCAGTATACGACGACGCGATCACAGCAGCGCTTCGGGGTAGGTGCCGTAGCGGTGCAGGATGTACCGCGGCCCCACCAGGAAGCGGCCGCTGATGTCATCGGGTACCACGAGGTTGAGCAGAAAACCGATCAGGCCGTGCGCGCATCCCAGCACCCAAAGGCTGCGGTAAGCAAGGTAAAGCCGCGCAGCCAGGTAACCGCCGGGCAGTGTCACCGCCATCAGGAACCAGTTTGGCAGATGGGCCAGGACGAACAGCGCCGTGGCCAGGGCCGGCGCCTTTCGACCGCAACCGGCTTGCCGCAGCCGGTTCAAGAAATACGCGTTCAGCATCCATTGCTGGACCACGCCCCACACCACATACACGGGCAGCGAGCCCGGCGTACGCCGCAAGACCACCGGGTTGATCGTGCCGTACCACGCCCCGCCCGCCACTAGCAAAGCAGCCAGTAGCAAGACCCACGGCGCTACCCGGCGCAGCGCCGCGCGTGCTTCCCGCAGCCCGAGGCCCAGCACGGCGGGGCTTTCCCCTCGCACCCAGTGCGACACGCCCACTAGCGCCGCGATCCACAGCCAGCGCCAGGGATGAAACAGACGGACGCGCCAGATGTAAAGCAGAATCAAACCGAAGACGCTGAGCGCCTCGATGAGCGCGGCACGGTCGGGCGTTCCCGGTTCCTGCCGCATCCCCTTACCCGAAAAACGTGTGGCGCACGGTGTTGACCAAAGCATGCAGCGATGCTGACGCCAGCACGCTGGAAGAGCGCTGGAAAACCAACCCGTAGCCGAAGCCGGCGATCGTTGCCAGGACCATGTAACGCCAGTTGGGCAGCGGCCCGGGACCGTTGTTCAAATGGGCGGCCCCGAAGACTACCGCCGCTGCCAGCAATCCCCGCATGGGATCGCCTAGCCGTCGCATCAGCCAGTTCTGGATCAGGGAGCGGAACAGCAGCTCCTCGGGGATCGCCACCCCCAGCAGTGTGATCAGGAACAGGCGCAGGAAGCCCAGCGGATCGGCTTGCTCCGGGAACCGGAACGGACCCAGAAAGCCGAGCCACCGACCCAGCAGAGCCAAAGGGATCGCCAAGGCCGCGAAACCTGCCAGTGCGTTGAGGAAATCGCGCCCCCGGCTCGGCCAGCGGTACTTGTGGTCGGGCCAGTTTCGGAAGACGACGAACAGCACCAGGGCGAGCACCGTCGCCGTGCCCTGCGCCGCTTCGTTCGCAACGCCGTGAGCGTGCGCAGGAACCAGTTCTTTACCCAGGGTGAATTCGACGGGCAGCCAGAGCAGCAGGACGGCGGCCAGGTCGCGCCAGGAGAGTCTCCTGCCCAGCGCGCGGCTTGCGTAAATCAAAGTGGTTGGCGCGGCGAGGTAGGCAGCGAGCAGCAAGGCAAACTCGGGGCGCAGCGCGCGCTCCAAAGCCAATATCCCAAGGAACACGCCGCCCAGAGCGACGGGCGCCGCGTACAGCAGGGCTGGCCGCAAACCGAGCCGGCGGCGCAAGATGGCCTGTTGCCGCGAGGACAGCAGGACCAGCATGATCGCGATGTAAAACAGGCCGATCAGCAGGGCCACTGCCGCTCTCCCGGGGCGCTGTTCCCGAACACGGCCTTACAGGGCTTCGATCCTGCGGTAAATGTCTTTGAGGGCCGGGTAGAGGGCGCGATACACGGCGTGCCCGCGCGCGTAGAACTCGGTCTCGGCTGGCCGGGGATCGAGCGATTCCACTTCGCGGATGGCGACCCGGCAGACTTCCGGAACGCTGGAGTAGACTCCCGTTCCCACCAGCGCCAGCAGCGCGGCGCCGTAAGCTGACCCTTCCTGGGTTTCCAGCACCACGACGCGGCGACCGAAGACATCAGCCAGCAACTGCCGCCAGAACACGCTGCGCGCGCCGCCGCCCGACAGGCGGACCGAGCTCACGCGCACTCCCAACTGCTCGATCAAATCGAGGCAGTCCTTCTGGCTGTAACTGACGCCTTCCAGCAGCGCCCGGATCAAATCGGCGCGAGTATGTTTTGCCGTGAGGCCGATCCAGCCGCCGCGCGCCGAGGCGTCCAGGTGTGGCGTGCGCTCGCCCATCAGGTAAGGCAGCCAGAAGAGACCGTGGGCGCCGGGCGGCGCCGTGGCCGCTTCCGCGGTCAGGGTGTCGTAGTCCGTCCCCGGAGCGAGTTGGTTGCGGAACCACTGGAGGCTTAGGCCGGCGCCTTGCGTGACACCCATCACGTGCCAGGCGCCGCGGACCGCGTGGCAGAAAGTGTGGACGCGGCCTTCGGGATCGTACGCCGGCTGGTCCATGTGTGCGAACACCACGCCCGAAGTACCCAGCGTGCAGGAGACGATGCCCGGCTCCACAATCCCGTTACCGACGGCGCTGGAGGCCTGATCGCCGCCGCCGCCCACAACAGGGGTTCCCGCTTTCAGGCCGGTGGCTTCCGCTGCCTGGGGCGTCACTGTCCCCGTGACGTCGCTGGATTCATAGACCGCCGGCAGAATGCTGCGGTCCAGACCGAGCCTTTCGGCCATCTCGTACGCCCAGCAACGATGCACCACGTCGAACAGCGAGGTCCCCGAGGCGTCCGAGACTTCTGTGGCGTACTCGCCGGTGAGCTTGTAGCGGACGTAGTCCTTGGGCAGGAGCATCTTTTTCAGGCGCGCGAAGTGATGAGGTTCGTTGTCGCGCACCCACAGGAGCTTGGGCAGGGTGAAGCCGGTCAGGACGGGGTTGGCCGTATAGCGCAGAACCGCCTCGCGGCCCAGCGTCTGATTGACCCAGTCCACCTGAGCCTGGCTGCGCTGGTCGCACCAGATCAAGGCAGGACGGATCACCTGGCCGTCCTCATCCAGCATGACCAGCCCGTGCATCTGTCCGGAAAGGCCCACGCCGCGGACTTGGTCGCCGCGGATGCCGGCCTCGGCCAGTACGCCCCGGATGGCCTGTTGCGCGGCATCCCACCAGTTTTCCGGACGCTGCTCGGCCCAGAGGGGCCGTTCCATTCGCATATCTTCGTGGGGCGCGGTAAAGCCCGCGCAGACTCGCCCGCGCTCATCCACCAGCAATGCGCGGCTGCCGCCAGTGCCGATGTCCAGACCCAACCAGTACATGAGCTTTTCCTCCTCCACTGCAATACCTTGTGGACGCCGATTTGCGAGGCTTCAGGAGCCGCGGCCCAGAGCGCGGGCCTGGAAGGGCAGGTAGGCCGCCCCGTAGAGACCGGCCTCGTTGCCAAGGATGGCCTTTTCAATGCGGGTAGGGGAGTGCCTGTAGACGTAGGAGCGGCGACGGACCTCATCGAACATGGCGGGGGCGAAGAAATCCCAGGCCGGAAGCATGCCGCCGCTCAGCAGATACAAAGGAAAGTTAAAGGTGTTTACGAGGTTTGCCAGGGCCGTCCCCAGCGCCTGCCCCATCATCCGGAAGACCACGCGCGCCTTCTCGTTGCCCTCGGCCGCCAGCCGGTAAACCTGCTCGGAGGTCAGATCATCGCCGAGTCCCATCAACTTGGCCATCGCGCTGACCGCCGTTGCCGAGGCGTGCTTTTCGAGGCACCCCGTGTTGCCGCACCCGCAGGGATTGCCTGTGGGCACCACAGTCATGTGCCCGAGTTCGCCAGCCATGCCCACGCAGCCGTGCAACACGCGGCCCCCGATGATGATGCCGCCACCGATGCCGGTGCCCAGCGTCAGCAGCACCAGATCGTCCACGTCGCGTCCGGCGCCCATCCACTTTTCGCCCAAAGCTGCGGCGTTGGCGTCGTTTTCAAGAATGACGGGGATCTCGAGCCGCTGCTCCACCTTGTCGCGGAGCGGGTAGTCATCGAAGCCGGGCAGGTTGGGCGAGCTGGTGATCACGCCCTTTTCCATGAGGATGAATCCCGCTGCCCCGATCCCGACGCCGATGAGGTCCCTGACGCCGAGCTCGTTGCGGATCTGCTGGATGGCGGTGACCATGTCGGCCACCACCGCGTCTGGCCCCGCGGCCAGGTTGGTGGGAGTGGAAATCTTCTTGAGGATGCGGCCTTCGCCGTCAATGGCGGCCGCGCGCAGGTTGGTTCCGCCCAAATCTACGCCGATCGAATATTCTGCCATCGCTGGAATGATAGCAGAGGCGGCAAGGGCTTCCGGAAGCGCTCAGGAACGGCGTTCGGGTGCGACCGGCAGGCGCGATTCCTGTTCCTTGTACTGGAGCAGGTAGAGCCGCCAGTAGATGCCGCGCTGGGCGAGCAGTTGCTGGTGAGTGCCTTGCTCGCGCAGGCGCCCTTTGTGCAACACGAGGATCCAGTCCGCGCGCTGGATGGTCGAGAGGCGGTGGGCGATGATGATCGAGGTCCGACCCTCGGTCAGGCGGGCCACCGCTTCGCGCACGCGGTATTCCGTTTCGGTGTCCACGCTGGAGGTGGCTTCGTCCAGGATCAGGAAACGCGGGTTGTGCGCCAGAGCGCGCGCAAAGCTGACGAGCTGCTTCTGGCCGGTAGAAAGACCGTCGCCACGCTCGCGCAGCGGTTGTGCGAAGCCTTCAGGCAGGGAGTTGATGAAATCGAGCAGGTTGACCTGTTCTGCGGCACGCAGCAGGTCTTCTTCGGTGATCGTGGGCGTGCCCAGGCGGATGTTGTCGGCGATGGTCCCGGAGAACAGATGCGGGTCCTGGAGCACGACGCCGAACTGCCGGCGCAGCTCGCGCGGGTCGAACTCGCGAATGTCCACGCCGCCGATGCGGATCGCGCCGCGCTGCACATCATAGAAGCGCAGCAGCAGGCTGACCAGCGTGGTCTTGCCCGCTCCCGTGTGGCCGACGATGGCCACCGTCTGACCCGGTTCGATGCGGAAGCTGACGTCGCGCAGCACCCACTCTTCATCGTTGTAGGCGAACCACACGCCGTCGAACTCGATGGGCACGGGGCCTTGCGGCACGGGCCGCGGAGAGGCGGGCGGGCGAATCGTGACCGGCGTGTCGAGCAGGGCGAAGATCCGCTCGCTGGCGGCCATGGCGGCTTGCAGGAGGTTGTACTTTTCGCTGAGGTCCTGGATGGGACGGAAGAAGCGCATGCCGTACTGGAAGAACGCCACCAGCACGCCGAGAGTCAGATCGCCGGAGTGAACCCGGAAGCCGCCGTAGGCGAGGACGAGCGCCAGCGAGAGCACAGCCAGAAATTCCACCGCCGGGTAGAACCAGCCGTAGGCCGTGATGGCGTCCTTGTAGGCGAGCATGTGGTCGCGATTGATCTCCCGGAAACGCTCCAGGCTGCGCGCCTCGCGATTGAACAACTGCACGACGGTCATTCCCGTGATGTGCTCTTGCAGGTAGGCATTGATCCGTGCGATGGCGGCACGAATGCGGCGGTAGCTGGCCATCACGCGCCGGCGGAACAGCAGCGTCACGCCCACAATCAGCGGCATGACGGCTAGCAGCGCGAGCGTCAGTCCGGGGCTGAGCCGCAGCATTACGACGAGCACCAGGCTGAGCGAGAGCAGATCGCCCAGGATCGTCACCAACCCTGAGGCCAGCAGCTCGTTCAGCGCGTCCACATCCGTGGTGACACGGGTGACGAGGCGGCCGACGGGATTGCGGTCGTAGAACGCCAGGTCGGCGCGATGCAAATGCTCCATGAGCTGCCGCCGCAGGTCGTACATGGCGCGCTGCCCGGTCCATTGCATGAGGTAGGCCTCAGCGAAGCCCAGCGCGAACGTGGCGGCGATGACCAGCAGGTAAAGGAGGGCGATTTGAGCCAGGCCCAGACGAGGATCGTGGGAGAGCCATGCGTCCCAGGGCGCCGGCGGCTTGGACACGGGGACCAGGTACCAGTCCACCGCGACCTTGGTCAACAGCGGCCCGATCACCTGCAGGCCGGAGAGGGCCAGCATCGAGACCAGGGCCAGCGCGACAGCGCCCCGGTAAGGCCGCAGGTAAGAAAGCAGGCGCCGCATCAGGCGCCCGTCGTAGGCTTTGCCCAGTACCTCCTCGTCCACTTACACCAATCTAACAGAGTTGGATGCGAAGACCCGTTGGCAGGATCCGGACGGGCCGGGCGAGCATCCTCGTCGCTGGCCTGGGCCAGCAGACTGCTTGTCGGTGGCACCAACGGCCTTGTAGTTGCCGCAAAGGTAATGGCACCCCCAGCTCGCGGCGGGCGGGACGACATAAACCCCGCACCGAGCGGCGGGATGTTGCTCTGTTGCACCACCGCTCGCACGAGCTTCTCTTCGCTGAAAACTTCAGAAGGTGAGGCGGGCGCCGAACTGCAAGTTGCGCGGAGGGCCTGCGGAGCTGATCGAGCCGAAGTCGGGGCTGGTGGTGGTCACGTTGGGGCTGCGGAAATTCACGTGGTTGAGCAGGTTGAAGGCATCGGCCTGAAAGCGCAGCCGGTAGCGCTCGCTCAGGCTGAACTCTTTGCGCAGGGAGATATCCCAAAGAAACAAGCCCGGGCCGATGATAATCCCCGTGCCTGCGGTGCCGAGGCGATCCTCGGGCGCAGTGGCGAAGGCCCCGGTGTTGAACCAGCGGTCGGGGCCGCGCTCGCTGCGGGGCAGAGCTACAGGTCCGCCCAGATAGTCGGCACGGCGGGTCACACCGGTGGCGCTGCCTACCGGGGTCAGCGGCGGGCCACTCTGGAAGCGGGTGATGCCGCTGATCTCCCAGCGCCCCAAAGCCACACCGACCCAATCTTTACGCCGGCGGAGCCAAGGCAAACGCCACGTGTAAGTGGCGACCAGCACGTGACGGCGATCATAGGTCGCCGAGCCCCGGAAATAGCGGCGATTCGTGTATTCCAGGCCGCTGTCAGGATTCTCGGTGTCGCTGCTGGCGTCCGCAATGGCATGGGACCAGGTGTGATTCAGCGTGAAAAGGATATTGCCCTTGCGGCGGGTCAGGCGGGTTTGCAAACCGTTGTAGCTCGAGTTGGCGTCACTCAAGAACATTCGGATGGCGGAATAGCCCTTGTAAGGGCGCAAAGCATCCACCACCGCCCGCTGACTGCCTGGCAGAGCATAATTCGCCGCCAAAGCCGCCAGGGAGGGAAAGTTAATGTCGGGCTGTCTCAACAGGTGCCGGCCCACGTTACCCACATAAGTGACCTCAAAAAAGAAACCCTTTTTGAGTTCCGTTTGAATGCCAAAATTGTAGCTATAAACAGCCGGGATTTTCAGGTTGGGGTCAATGGCATTGATGCTGCCCATGACCGTAAGTGCGGAGGTCACGCCACCCAGCGGATTGGACAAGTTGCCGCTTTCCAGAGACGCCTGTTTCGAAAAAGGCGGAATGTTCGTCTGGCCGTAAATAAGGTTACCTTGGATGCGGTCGTGATAGGCCCCGAATCCCCCGCGGATGGCGAGCGGCGCCCGTGCCAGCGGCTGCCAGGCGAAGCTGAAGCGCGGCATGAACAAACTGGCTGGGTTGTAGAAGCCGCGCGGCGCTCCGGCGGGAACGGAAACCACCTCGGGGCTATCCCAACCCGGCACGCGCGGGGCCTGTTTCGGGGGTATGCCGCGACCCGCGCGGATCAGGCCATTCCAGGGGTTGCCCGAACCGGGGACAATGGTGCCGTTGGGCCGGACAGTGACTGCCTGGGCCGGGTCATAGAGAGCCGGCACGAAGTTGGCGATGTTGTTGGCGACCGTGTAAGTGGGAATGTAGCGGCTGAAGCGGAGGCCGATTTCGAGGGACAGCCGCCGCGTGGCCCGCCACGAATCCTGGACGTAAGCATCGTACTGAGAAAACCGGAACATGCCGACAGGATCGCTTTCGGCCTCGGTATATCGCTGGAACTGGCCCAGTGCGGCGTCGGCCAGCGCGTAGTTGGTGGTGCCGGCATTGGCGCTGGTGGTAAAGTTGACGCTGCCGCAGTACACGGAACGCCCGTTTTGATCCTTGCGGTTCCGAATGATATAGAGGCCGGTCTTGAGGGCGTGCTTGCCCCAAAGATAGGAAAGATTGTCGGCTACGGTGATGTCCGTGGTGGGTGATAGCAAGTAGACGCGGGCAGGCCCGTTGAAGCTGGCGAAGCCGCTGATGGAAACATCGGGGATGCCGTCGGCGTAAACGCCACCCCCGGGGAAGATCTGCGGGAACTGGAAGCCGTATGTCGTCCGTTTCCAGTTATCGCCCAGCAAGGGGGTGCGCTGGCTGTGCCAGGAGGCATTGATGCGGGCCTCGTTAAAGACGCGCGGGCTGAGAGTAGCCAGCCAGGCAAGCTGCGGCGCGAAACCGGGGCGGTCGCGCGAGGTGGGCGTGGTGGGTAACTGCGATGCGTTGAAGGTTCCGTAAGGATCAATCAGATCGTAAGCGTCGTGCATCCAGCGGAAGTAAAGAAAGTGTCGGTCGGTGGCTTTGTAATCCAGACGCACCATGTCCTGGCGCCAGTTGAATGGATTCCTGGCGCGCAAGATCGCGTTGTTGGAAATGGGACGGTCTACGTAACTGGCAGCGGATTTCTCCGCCAGATCGTAGACCCGCATGATGGCGCGGCCATCCTCGGTCATCAAGGGCCGCAAATCCTTGCCTGGGATGGGCAGCCGGGTGCCGGGATAGTAAATCGCGTTAGTACGGTCCGAGAAATCGCCAGCCCGGTTGGCACGGGTGGGCAGGGTGCGGCGCGTGGGAGCCGTCAGGCGGCGGATACCCTTCCACTCTTCGCCGAGGAAGAAGAACAGGCGGCCGCGTTTGATGGGACCTCCCAGGCTGAATCCGTAATCGTTGAAGCGGAACGGGGCTTTCTCGGGAGCGAAATATTCCTTGGCGTCGAACTTGTCGTTGCGCACGGTTTCGAAAAGGCTGCCGTGGAACTGGTCCGTGCCGCCCTTGGTCACGACATTGATCGAGGCTCCAGAGTTGCGCCCGTACTCGGCCGAGAAAGCCGAGGTTTGCACACGGATTTCGCGTATGAAATCTATACCCACGTTGTTGATCTGACTTCCGTTGCTGCCGGAATCCAGGTTCATGCCGCCGTCCACCATCAAGTGATTGCTGTTGCTGCGCATTCCGTTGACGGCGAAGCGCGTCACGCTGAGGCTGGTCGTGGTCGCCATCTGGTCCTCGTCCAGCAGCGCCACGCCGGGGACCAGCGCGACCAGCTCCAGGTAGTTCCGGCCGTTCAGAGCCAGATCCTGCACCTGCTCGGAAGTGATGGTATGCGCCACTTCACCCGAAACCGTGTTGATGGTTTCGCCCACGGACTCGCTGACCACCACGGTCTCGGTCACGGTAGCCAGTTCCAGCTTGAACTCGACGTGGATGCGGCCTGCATCCGGCAATTCATATCCGGTGCGTGCAGCTCTGCGGAAGCCCGGTGCTTCGGCGACGATGTCGTAAGTGCCTGGGGGCAGGCTGACTACCTGAAAGAACCCCGACGGATCGGTTGTGGTCCTCCAGGAAAGCAGCGTTTCCTTGTTGGTGACGACAATGGTGGCGCCGGGGATCACGGCCCCGGTGGCGTCGGCCACGGCGCCGGTGATTCTCCCGCTATAGTTCTGAGCCGCCAGCGAGGCGGCGACCACCAGAATCGCCACACGCGCGAACAGGATGTTCCACCGCCCGGACATGACCCCTCCTCGAGCCTTCGAAGCCCGATGCCGGCTCAAGATTTTGGCCGGAATTCCCACTTCGGATCCCGACGGACGGAATTATACAACTGCCCCGAAACTAGGTAAAGCCTTTTGCGACCGGCCATCTCGACTTGCCCATCGCGCCCCCGGCGAATGCCGCGCACCGGGCCGACGACTTGGCCGCTCAGGCAGGTCCGGACGCGGCCACAGCCCGCGTCGCAGCTGCTCTGCTAGATTGGAAATTTGTGGACGGAGTAATCGTTCTGGACAAGCCACTGGGCTGGACGTCGCACGACGCGGTGGCAAAGGTGCGCAAACTGGCGGGCACGCGCCGCGTGGGGCACCTGGGCACGCTGGATCCCATCGCCACGGGCGTGCTGCCGCTGGTGGTGGGGCGCGCCACGCGCCTGGCCCAGTTCTATCTGCGCAGCGACAAGGTCTACGACGCCATTATTCGCTTCGGCTACGCCACCGACACTTACGATTCCGAGGGGCAGCCCACCACCCCGATCACCGAACCCGAGATTGATCGCGAGCGGCTCGAGCAAGAACTCGCCCGTCTGCGAGGAACCATCCGCCAGATGCCGCCGCCGATTTCGGCCAAGAAGGTCGGCGGGGTTCCCGCTTACCGGCTGGCGCGCAAGAATATTCCTGTCGAGTTAAAACCCGTCGAGGTCAGCATTTACAGCATCGAGCTGCTGGACCTCAACGGTCCGGAGGCGCGCATCCTGGTGCATTGCTCGGCGGGCACCTACCTGCGCACGGTGGCCCACGATCTGGGCATCGCCATGGGCTGCGGGGCGCACCTGAAGACACTGCGGCGCACAGCCACCGGCGAGTTCACGATCGAGCGAGCGCACACCATTGAAGAGCTGGAGGAACTGGCGCGCCAGGGCCGGCTGAAGGAAGCCGTGATCCCCATGGCCCGACTCCTGCCCGAGTTCCCTTCCGAAATCGTGGACTCGGTCACCGCCAGCCACATCCGTCATGGACGCGATTTTCGCGTGTCGCCTTTCCACGTGCGCCCCGGTTCGCGCTACGTCAAAGCGATCACGCAGGACGGCGATCTCATCGCCATTGGCGAGGCGCGCTTGCCGAACCTGTATCACCCGATCATGGTTTTGTAGCTTCGCGACGCTTGCGCACCCAGCCCTCTTTGATTACCTGGCGCGCGCGGCCCAGGGCAAGCGCTTCCGAAGGCACAGGTTCGGTGATCACGGAGCCCGCGCCCACGTAGCAATCGTCGGCCAGCTCGATAGGAGCGACGAGCGTGGCGTTGCTGCCTACGAAGACCCGATTGCCGATGCGCGTGGGATGCTTGCGCTCGCCGTCGTAGTTGCAGGTTATGGTTCCCGCGCCGATGTTGCAATCCGCGCCAATCTCAGCGTCGCCCAGGTAGGCCAGGTGATTGGCCTTGGATCGGGCGCCGAGGCGCGTGTTCTTCAGCTCGACGAAGTTGCCCACGTGGGCGCCGGCCCCCAGATGGGTCGCCGGGCGGATCCGGGCGAACGGGCCGGCCCGCGAGTCGTCCTCCAGGCGCGCCTCTTCGATCAGCGTGTATGGTCGGACGTCCACGCGCTCGCCGAGCTCGACATCCCTGAGAATCGAGCCGGTTCCGATGCGGCAATCGCGACCGATCACGCTGCGCCCGAGAATTTGGACAAACGGCTCGATCACGGTGTCTGCGCCCACGCGCACATCGCAATCCACGGTCACGGTTTCCGGCTGGCGGATGGTCACGCCTTCCAGCATCAGTTCCTGCGTCTTGCGTGCCCGCAGCAGCGCGTCGGCGCGGGCCAGATCCACCCGCGTGTTGACGCCCAGCACTTCGGTGGAGTCCTCGAGGAACAGGGCCTGCACCTTATGCCCTTCGCGACGCAGGATGCCGACGATGTCCGTGAGGTAGTATTCCCCGGCCGGGTTATCCGGCCGGATTTCGGGAAGGTAGCGCCACAGCAGATCGGAACGGAAACAATAGATGCCGGAATTGATTTCGTTGACCGCCAGTTCGGCGGGGCTGGCGGCTTTCTGTTCGACGATGGCGAGAACGCCGCCCTGCTCGTCGCGGATCACGCGTCCGTAGCCGGAAGGATCTTCCAGGCGCGTGGTGATGACGGTGGCCGCCGCGTCCGAGGCCTGCTGCTGGGCGATCAGCCGCAGGAGCGTGGCAGGCGTCAGCAGGGGACAATCTCCGTAGAGCACGGTCAGCAGGCCGCCCAGCGGCTCCAACCGGTCGCGTCCCACCAGCAGGGCGTGGGCCGTCCCTTTCGGCTCGCCTTGCTCGATGAAGCCGACGCCGTAACGACTGACGGCTGCGCGAACCTGCTCGGCCTGGCATCCCACGACGACAAAGACGCGGTCGGGCGGCGCCACAGCCAGCGCGGTCCGGACCACGTGTTCGACTAAAGGCAACCCGCCCGCCTCATGCAGCACCTTGGCGCGGCGCGATTTCATGCGCGTGCCCAGACCGGCAGCGAGAATGACGACGTGGACGGGAGCTTGCATGAATCACCTCTTGCCCGACGCCCGGCGGCGACCCTCGGCGGCCAGCTCCAGTGCAACCTGCGCGGTGGCGGCGGGATCGTGCCGTACTTTGTCGCCCTCTTGGAGCAAATCGCGGGCCAGCACCTTCACGCCCAGGCGCTCCAGCCGGTCGAAATCAATTTCCACCGGCTGGGCCCGGCGGCGCGCGTAGCGGGCTCGCAGCTCTTCGCTGACAGGCCGGGTGTTGACGATGACGTAGTCCAGCCAGCCCTCGCCGGCGTGCCGGTAGATGGCCTCCACGTGGTCCGCCGCGGTGAAATGCATGGTTTCGCCGGGCTGCCACATCAGGTTCACGAAGTACGCTTTCACCGCAGGGGAAGCCCGCAGCGCTTCGGGAATCCCCTCCACCAGCAGATTGGGGATGACGCTGGTGAATAACGATCCGGGGCCGAGCGTGATCAAATCGGCTTCAGCGATCGCCTGCAAAGTTTCGGGAAGCGGTTTCACGCGTCGCGGCCGCAGACTGATGCGGCGGATCCTCGAGCGGCTTCGGCTGATGCGCGTTTCGCCTTCCACGCAAGTGCCGTCCGCGAGGCGCGCCACCAGGGTGACGTTCTGGGTGGTGGAAGGATAGATCCGGCCGGCGATCGCCAGCACGTCAGAGGAAACGCGGACCGCCTGCGGGAAATCCCCGGTGATATCCGTGAGTGCGGTCAGGAAGAGGTTGCCGAAGCTATGGCCTTTCAGGCCGCGGCCCCGCGGAAAGCGGTACTGGAAGAGCCGAGACAGCAGGGCTTCGTCTTCCGAGAGGGCGACCATGCAGTTGCGGATGTCGCCCGGTGGCAGCACGGAGAACTCCCGCCGCAAGCGGCCGGAACTGCCGCCGTCGTCGGTGACCGTAACCACCGCAGTGATGTCCACCAGCGGCCCCGGATGCTGTTCCGCGCCGCGATCGCTGCCCGGTCGCCTCGGCGCGTAGCGTTTCAGCCCGTGCAGCAAGGCACTCAGGCCCGTGCCGCCGCCGATGGCCACCACGCGGTAAGTTTCCGCGGGCTGGGGAGCGCTGGCATCGGGGCGATCGGGGAGAGTCATCGGCAGCGTCAGAACAGCGTGAATCACTCGCCCGCGGGATTTCGCTCGGCGCGAAGCAGTTCGGCCAGCGGCGACTGGTTGACAAAGGGAGCAAAATCCGGATCGTTGCGGGCGGCGATCCGGTTGTTGGGCTGGAGTTCGATGGCGCGTTGCATGCATTGAAATGCGCCTACCATGTCTCCCAGCCAGCAGCGGCACAGAGCCAGAGCGTAATAGAGGTGATCGCCGCGCGGATTCTCCTCCAGCGCTTTCCTCAGGTGCGCTTCCGCCTCTTGCCAGCGGCGCTGGTTCAACAGAAGCACGGCGTAGTTGTAACGGTCCTCGGCTGTGCGCAGAACCGGTTCCTGCTGAACCAGTCGTTGCTCGCACATGAGCGCGCGCTGGCGAGCGGCGTGCGCCATTTCTGCGAGTGGCCCTCTGGCTGCGGCTTCGAAGCGAGCCCGGGCCTCCAGAAACTGCTGCGCGTGGAACAGGCGGATCCCTTCCTCGAAAAGCCGGGTCTGCTCGGTGGCGTCGGACGCGGCGGGCGCAGACGCCCGGGAACGCCCGTCGTCACCCGCAGAGACGGCGGCTGCGGACGGTTCAGTCTCCGGGGCAGCTTTCGTGCGATCCGACGATTTCCTGGCGGCCATGGTCGGCCCTCCGTGCCACGGTTGGTTGCTGGTGCCCCAAGGCTGGTTCGGGGAGCCTCCGCAAATCGCCGACGGGCGCGTCGGCCTCGATCCAAAGTAACTCTTTTATCAGAGCAGGAACGTGGGCTTCAAGGTTCGCCCACGGCCTGCTGACACGAAGGACGCCCGGCGCAGACCTCGCGCAGCCTGCGCCAGCGCTCTCAGAGGACCTTGGCCAGTTGCGCAGCAAAGGCGCTCTTGGGCTCCTCGCGTTTGCCTTTCGACCGCTTGCTCTCGGGCCGCGACTTGGTCTCTCCCTTGGCCTGGCCCTTGGATCTGGGCGGTTGGGCCGGATTCGCCCGCAACAGGCGGCCTTCCAAAGGAGCGCGGTCGAAACGGCGAATAATTGCCTCCATCTCTTCCTGGTTCGGAGCCTCGATGAAGGCGAACCCCTTGGATTCTTGCGTTTCCGGGTTGCGAATTACCTTGATCGAATCGGCCACGAGGCCTTCGGCGGTGAGCCAGCTTTGGATGTCGTCTGCGGTCACCCAAGTGGGAAGATTGCCGAGATAGACAGTGAATCCCATTAGACGGTTTTGTTCACTCCGGATGTTGGATTGACGGTGAGCAAGCGGCGCGCTTCCGTTCCCTGAGTTTAGCAAAGCAGTGCGTGCGCTGCAAGCCGGCAGCGCCTCATCGAGCGGCAAGAGCGCTAGACTGGATGCGATATGGCTGGCGCGTGCCTTGCTTTCCTCGCTCTGGCGGGCCTGGCTTCCGCACAGAGTGTGCGCCCCCACCTGCTGGTTTCAACCGAGTGGCTGGCTGCGAATCTCGACCGTCCCGACGTGGTCGTGCTGCACGTGACGCGGGATCCGGCAACCTATGCGCGCGGTCACATTCCCGGCGCTCGCCTGCTCACCTGGGATCAGTTCACCACCGTGCGCGACGGCGTTCCCAATGAGCTACCGTCGCCCGGCGAGTTGGCCGACCGCTTCTCGCGTTTGGGCGTCGGAGACAATACGCGTGTGATTCTCTATGGGGATCCTCCCGGGCTGGTTGCGGCTCGCGCGTGGTTCACGCTGGATTACCTCGGACACGGGGAGCACGCGGCGCTGTTGGATGGCGGCTTGGAGAAGTGGCGTGCCGAGGGCCGACCCGTTTCGCAACAAGAGCCGCCGTCTCGGGCGCCTGGCAAACTGACGCTGCGCGTGCGACCCGAGGTGGTAGAAACGCTGGCGCGCATCCGGCGACTGGTCGAGGTTCCCGACCCGGGCGTGCTGCTGATGGACACGCGGCCCCCCGAGGAGTATCGCGGTGAGAAGCCCGCGGGCAATCCGCCGCGCGCTGGTCACATTCCCGGCGCGGTCAATTTCTACTGGCCGGATGCGCTGGTGAGCCGTGAAATTCCGGCTTTCAAGCCAGAGACCGAACTGCGCCGGTTGTTCGAGAGCGCCGGGGCGCAACGCGGCCGCCGGATCATCACTTATTGCGGCTCAGGGGTGCAGGCATCGCTGGTCTACTTCCTGGCGCGTTACCTAGGTTATGAGGCTGCTCTCTATGACGGCTCCATTTCCGAGTGGAGCCGGGATCCCGAAAATCCCCTGGTGACGGGTCCGTCTCCGCGTTGAGGCGCCTATCCGCAGTGGGCAAGTTGCCGCAGGCCCCCGCGTCGCATTACGATCAAAGCTTTCACGGGATGGGATCTATGAGGCGAATCTCTCGCTGGGCAATCATGTGGATCGCGGCCGTCCTTTGCGTGCGTGCGGCGCCGCCTTCGGTGTTCGCCATCCGCGGTGCGCGCGTGGTGACGGTCAGCGGTCCAGTCATTGAGAAGGGTACGGTAGTGATCCGGGACGGCCTGATCGCGGATGTGGGCGCCTCCGTCCCGATTCCTGCCGATGCCTGGGTGATCGAGGCCGAGGGCCTTACCGTCTATCCCGGGCTGATTGATGCGCTGAGCTCGCTGGGAATGCCGGAGGCGGCGGCGCAGACCGCCGGGACCGTGCGGGCAACCAGCCGCTCGCAGCAGCCGGCTCCTGCTCCCGCTCCGACCCCGCCACAAACACCGGAAGCGAAGCCTGCTCAGGGACCCGAAGACAGGCCTTCCAACACGAGCTGGTTGCGGGCGGCGGATCTGATCACGCCCGGCGACAGCCGGCTTGAGACGGCGCGCAGCGCCGGGTTCACGGCGGCAGTCACGTTTCCTCAACGCGGGATTTTTGCCGGTCAGGGCGCGGTGATCGCGCTGGGCGGGGAACGGGCCGGCGAGATGGTCATCGCCGCCCCGGCAGGGCTTTACTTGACCCTGACCACGGCTGGTTTCACCAGCTTTCCGGGATCGCTGATGGGCGTGCTGGCCTACATCCGCCAGGTGTATCTCGATGCCGAGCATTACCGGCTGGCGAAGGAGCTGTATGCGCGGCATCCCGCAAGCGTGCCGCGCCCGGCATACGACAGGGCGCTCGAAGGAGTTCTGGAAACGCCAAGGGTACTGCTGCCCGCTTCGCGCGCGGTCGAGATTGATCGCATGCTACGCTTCGCCGCCGAGTTGAAACTCAACGCCGTTCTCTACGGCGGGCACGAAGCGCACCGCGTGGCCGCGCTGCTCAAAAAGTCGGGCGTGCCCGTGCTGGTAAGCCTGCGATGGCCGGAGCGTAGCCGCGACGCCGATCCTGAGCAGGTGGAGAGCCTCCGCGTGCTCGAATTCCGCGAGATGGCGCCTTCGACCCCGGCGACGCTGGCCAAAGAAGGGGTTCGGTTTGCGTTTTACGCAGACGGCTTGTGGAGTCAGCGCGAGCTGGTTCGAGCCGTACGGCGGGCGCTCGAGGCAGGTCTCTCGCAGGCCGACGCCCTGCGTGCCTTCACTTTGAGCGCGGCTGAAATTTACGGGGTTGCCGACCGTTTGGGCAGCATCGAGAAAGGGAAAATCGCCAACCTGATCGTGACCGACGGCGAGCTGTTTCAGGAAAAGACGCGGGTGAAATACGTGTTCGTTGACGGGCGCAAGTACGAGCCCTTGCCGGAGGCGCCGCCGGAAGAAGGCGGTCGGGCCGAACCTTCCGAGGAGGTGGTGCAATGAGGCGATACGCACTGTGCTTGCTGGCGAGTTGGGCGCTGGCGGCGCCGCCCATCGTGATCCGCAACGCCAACGTTCTGACCGTGACCAAAGGCCGCTTCCAGGGCTCGATCCTGGTGCGGGATGGAAAGATCGTGGAGGCGGGTCCCAAGGTGACCATTCCACCGGACGCCCAGGTCATCGAGGCGGGCGGCCAGTATGTGATGCCCGGCATTGTAGATCCGCACTCCCACATCGCCACCGAGAGCGTCAACGAAGGCAGCGTTTCGGTGTCTTCGATGGTTTCCGTCGAGGATGTTCTGGATCCGGAGGACATCGCGATTTACCGCGCCTTGGCGGGCGGCGTGACCACGATCGCCGTGATGCACGGCAGCGCCAACGCCGTGGGCGGGCAATGCACCGTGATCAAGCTGCGCTGGGGCCGTGATGCGCGGGGGTTGTTGTTCGAAGGCGCCCCGCCGATCCTCAAGTTCGCCATGGGCGAGAATCCCAAGCGGCGCGGGAGCCTGCCTTCGCTGCTGCCCGGCGTCGCCGTGCAGCCGCGCTATCCGGCCACGCGCATGGGCGTGGAAGACGTGATGCGGCAGGCGTTCCTCGAGGCCCGCGCTTATCGGGAGGAGTGGCGCCGTTACGAAGAGAAGCGGCAGCGGGGTGAGCCGGCGATTCCGCCGCGGCGCGACCTGCGACTGGAACCGCTGGTCGAGGTGCTCGAGGGGCGAAGGCTGGCCCACGTGCACTGCTATCGGGCCGATGAGATCCTGGCTGTGCTGCGACTCTCCCAGGAATTCAACTTCCGGATCGCCGCCCTGATCCACGTGCTCGAGGGCTACAAGGTAGCGCGCGAGATCGCGGAGGCCGGGGCGGGCGCGTCTACTTTCACGGACTGGTGGGCTTACAAGGTCGAGGCCTACGATGCCATCCCCTATAACGCGGCGCTGATGGTTCGCAAGGGAGTACTCGTCTCGCTGAACTCGGATTCTGCCGAGTTGATGCGCCACATGAATCAGGAGGCGGCCAAAACCATTAAATATGGCGGCCTCTCCGAGGATGAGGCGCTGGCCCTGATCACCATCAATCCCGCGCGGCAACTGGGCGTGGACAAGCGCGTGGGTTCCATCGAGCCGGGCAAGGACGCCGATCTGGTCTTCTTTGACAGGCACCCGCTGTCGAATTACGCCAAGGTGCTGCGCGTGATGATTGAAGGTCAAATTTACTTCGATCGCGACCGCGATATGAGCCGGCGCGCCGAGCTGGAGGCGCGCAAGAAGGCGTTGCTCGAACGGGCGCGCGAGCGCGAGAAAAAACAGGCGCCCGCGCGAAGGAGGCCGGCATGAGGGAGCTGTTCGTCTGCCTGGTTTGCGTGGCGTCGCTGGCGGCTGCCGACAATACGTTCCTGCTGCGCGGTGCCACCATTCATCCTGTGAGCGGGCCGGAGATTCGCGACGGTATGCTGCTGGTCAAGGACGGGGTCATCACCGAAGTCGGTACGAAGGTGGCCGTTCCCCGTGGCGTGCGCGTGATCGAGGCCCGCGGTTTGCACGTGTATCCCGGGCTGATTGATTCGGGCACGCAGCTCGGCCTGGCCGAAATCAGCTCCGTCCGCGAAACTGTGGACACCACGGAGATCGGCGACTTCAACCCGCAACTTCGCGCCATCATCGCCGTGCATCCGGCCAGCGAGCATATTCCGGTGACCCGCGCCAACGGCATCACCACCGCGGTGACCTTGCCGAGCGGCGGGATCATTTCAGGACAAGGGGCGCTCATCCATCTGGACGGCTGGACGTGGGAGCAGATGCGGGTGCAAGCGCCCGTCTGCATGGTGCTCCAATTCCCCGTGATCCAGACCCGGCAGGAGCGTCCTGGCGCTCGCGGCCCGCGCCCGTTCAGCGAAGCCAAACGGGACTACGAACGGCGGCTTCAGCAACTGCGCGAATTCTTCGAGCAGGCGCGGCGATATCAGAAAGCGAAGCTGGCGGGCAGTCCGGAGTTCCGGACGGACGCCCGCATGGAAGCGATGCTGCCTGTGCTCGAGGGCAAACTGCCCGTGCTCGTCCACGCGGTGCGGGAGCGCGCCATCCGGGAGGCAATCGCGTTCGCCGAAAGCCAGAAGATCCGGCTGGTGCTGGCCGAGGCTCGCGAGGCCTGGAAAGTGGCGGACCTGCTCAAGCAGAAAAATATTCCCGTGATTCTCGGTCCCACGCTCGAGTTGCCGCTGGAGGAGGACGACCCCTACGACAAGGCTTACACCCTGCCCGCGGAGTTACATCGCGCGGGAGTGAAGTTCGCATTCGCCAGCTTCTCGACCTCGTTTGCGCGCAACCTGCCGTATCAGGCAGCGATGGCGGTGGCTTTCGGCCTGCCTTATGAAGAGGCGTTGAAGGCCCTGACACTCTATCCCGCGCAAATCTGGGGCGTCAGCGACAAACTCGGCTCCATCGAGAAAGGGAAATGGGCCGACTTGATTGTCACCGACGGCGATCCGCTGGAAACGCGCACCCAAATCAAGCGCGTGTTCATCCAGGGCAGGGAAGTGGATCTGAGCAACAAACACCTGCGGCTTTATGAAATTTATTCTCGCCGCCCGTGAGCCTGGGAGCGGCTTCTGATTCCCTATAATCGTTAGCAGGTGGCGACCTTTTTCATCGAAAATTTCGGGTGTCGCGCAACCCAGGCGGAGGGGGCGGCCATCGTTTCCCAGCTCGTCCGGCGAGGTCACGTGCCGGCCAGCCGTGCCGAGGCCGACCTTGTGATTCTCAACACTTGCACGGTGACCGCCGCCGCGGACGAAGACGTGCGCCAGGCCGTTTACCGCATTCGGCGCGAAAATCCTGATGCCCGCATCCTCATCGCCGGTTGCTATGCCCAGCGTGCACCCGAAGAAGCCGCGGCATTGCCGGGCGTGACGTGCGTGGTGGGCAACTCCCACAAAGCGCAACTGGCGGAGTTGATCCGCGAGCTGGAGGGCGACGGGCTGACGCATTGCCGCATTTACGTCGGCGACGCCAACAGGGCAATTTCTTTTCCCGACATCGAACCCGAGTTCGCGGCGGGGGATCGCACGCGGCCGAATCTGAAAATTCAGGACGGCTGCAGCTTCCACTGCGCGTTCTGCATCATTCCTTCCGTTCGCGGCCGGAGCCGCAGCGCGCCGGCGGAATGGGTCGTTGAACAGGTGCGGCGGCTGAGCCGGCATTACCGGGAGATCGTGCTGAGCGGCATCAACCTTGGCCGGTGGGGACGCGATCTGCCGGGCCGCCATCGCCTGCCGGACTTGTTGCGACGCCTGCTCGCAGAGACCGACGTGGAGCGGCTGCGGTTGAGTTCCGTGGAGCCAATGGACCTCAGCGATGATTTGCTGGGTCTGATGGCAAGCTCCCGGCGGATCGCGCAGCATATTCACGCCCCCTTGCAAAGCGGCTCGGATAACATCCTGCGGCGCATGCGGCGGTGGTACCGCGCACGCCACTACGCCGACCGGATCCTGAAAGCGCGCGCCTGGATGCCGGATGCGGCGATTGGCGCCGACGTTATGGTGGGATTCCCGGGCGAGACGGATCGGGATTTCGAGGAGACGGTCCGGCTGATCGAGAGCCTGCCGTTCACTTACCTGCACGTGTTTACGTATTCGCCCCGTCCGGGGACGCCGGCCGCGGAGATGCCGGACCAGGTGCCGGTGAAGGTCCGCAAGGAACGGAACCGGATCCTGCGCGAGCTGGCTGCACGGAAGAATCTGGAATTCCGGCAGCGCATGATCGGGCGGAGACTCTCCGTGCTCACGCTCGAGGCCGGCCAGGTCGGGCTGAGCGACAACTATCTGAAGGTGGAACTGGCTGAACCCCGCGAGCCGAATCAGATCATCGAGGTGGAGATCGGTGGGCTCACTGCGGCGGGCGTCTGCGAGCGCGTGCCGACGGGATCCGAGGAGCGTCGGCAGCAGTGATTGATCTGCACGTCCACACCACGGAATCCGATGGCTCGTTGACGCCGGAGGAGATCGTGCGCGCGGCGCAGGAAGCGGGACTGGAGGCGCTCGCCATTGCCGATCACGACACGTTGGGCGGCTACGATCGCGCCCGGGCAGTGGCCGAGCAGGTGGGTCTCGATCTCGTTTGTGCGGTCGAGATCAGCACCCGATTCGGGAGGAGCGCCACGGGGCGTCGTCGCAGCGCGCATCTGCTCGGGTACTTTCCCGCCGAGCTGCCCGGCGCCGCGTTCCGTGCGTGGTTGTGCGAGTTACAGGCGCGGCGGCAGCAACGCAACGAGCGGCTGGCGCAGCGGTTGCAAGAGCTGGGCCTCGAAGTAACGCTCGCGGAAGCCTCGGCGCTGGCGCGCAGACTGACAGGCCGCGTCCATTTCGCGCGCGTCCTCGTCCAGAAGGGCTATGTGAACAGCATCCCGGAGGCCTTCCGCTTGTATCTGGGCGAGGGCGGCAAGGCGTACACTCCGCTGGAGAAGGCGACCCTGGAAGAGGCCATTCAGCGCGTGCGCGAAGCGGGCGGCATTCCTTCTCTGGCGCATCCGGGCCGCATGAGCTGGGACGTCAGTGAAGTGCTGGGCGAATTGCGCGCGGCAGGTTTGATGGGTATCGAAGCGTACTCCAGCGAGCACAGTCCCGCACAGACTGCGATGTACCTGGAGCTGGCCCGTGCCCACGACCTTCTGGTGACAGGCGGTTCGGACTTTCACGGCGACGGCAAGCCCGCAGTTCGATTGGGCACGGGTGTGAACGGCAACGTTTGCGTGCCGCGCCGCGTGCTGGATGAACTTCGCGCGGCCTGCGCCAGGCGCTGAGGGTCGGCCTTTTCTCGGCGCCAGAGTTTTGCTAGAATCAATTTTGGAGATTGGGAGGTCGTCTAATCGGTAAGACGGCAGACTCTGGATCTGCTTATCGGGGTTCGAGTCCCTGCCTCCCAGCCACAAGGTCCTCCGTTTTAGTCAGGAAGTTCGCCTGAAGCCAGGACGCCGGCAGTTTATCACCATCCCCGCTCTGGTAACCGCTGTCTCCAGGATCCTCGCGCCCGCAATCGGCTTCCCCGGGTGGTGGGAAGGCGAAGGGCGGCGGTGAAGCTGCGCACCGGCTCGATGCGTCACTCGCTGGCGACCACCAGCGCCACGCCATTGAAAGCGGCGAGGGAAACGGGATCGGGTTCGGACGCCAGCTCGACGCGGACCCAGCCTGCAGGCGGCGGCTGCTGAGTACCAAGCTTTGCTGCGGCAAGCGACGGGTGACCCGCTGCCGCCCAGACGCCGCCGGAAGAAAGCCTTCAAGCTGAGACGGCCGCTTGAGTACTCCTTGACGAGGCGACTTACTTTGACACGGCTGCGGCGCTCGGCTGTTCCATGGACCGCTTCGCGGCTTGGGCCTCCCGCTGAGCGTCAAACCTTCGATTCGTCAAGGATGCGGTTGGTCGGACGCTTACCCACGAAGTAACTGCCCCGAAACCTCGCCTTTTGCCCGCAAGCTTTCCGAATCTGCCGGACCGTGCCCGGGTAACGTCCAATGAAGCTGGAGGCGTCCATGCGGCGTTTGTATGTGGCGGCTTACGACATTTGCGCGCCGCGCAGGTTGCGGGCAGCCCTGCACGTTCTGAAAGGCTACGCGACCGGCGGGCAAAAATCGGTCTTCGAATGTTTCCTCACGCCGGCCGAGCGCGCCGCTTTGCTGGCTGAAATCCGGCAAGTTATCGAAGCGAGCGAGGACAGTTTTCTCTTGGTTCGGTTGGACGCGCGACGGGCGGTGCACACTCTCGGCATCGCCGTCCCTCCGGCGGATCCTCCTTTCTTTTATCACGGGTGAGTTATGCCGACTTTCTATGTAGACCGAGCCGGGATCGAACTGCGGCCCCATGGCCGCGCGCTGGCGATTTACGAAAGCGGCGAGTACCAGGCCACGGTTCCGGTCCTCATGCTGGACCGGGTAGTCATCTCGGCTCCGACTCGGTTCAGCAGCAGCCTGCTGGCCTGGCTGGCCCGCCACGGCGTGGGGTTGGTCGTGCTGGGACGCGGCGGGGCGGAAGCCGCGGCCTGCATGCTCGGACGCCCGCTGGGCGACGGCGCGCGCCGCATCGCGCAGTATCGTGCGTTTCTCGACGAAACCTGGCGGCAACGCTGGTCGCATCGCCTGCTGCGCCTGAAGTTCGCCGCCCAGATGCGCACGCTGCGTCGCATCCTGCGCGATCGCGCCGACCAGCGTCAGCCTTTGCGCAGCGCGTTGGAGCGAATCGGCGAGCTGAGCCGCCGCCTCGCGCCCGAACAGCCGCGCATGGCGATGATGGGCGTCGAGGGCGCCGCGGCCGCCGCGTACTTCGAGGCTCTGGCGTCCGTGTTTCCGCCGGCGCTGGCTTTCTCCGGGCGCAATCGCAGGCCGCCGCGCGATCCGGTCAACGCCTGCCTGTCGCTGGCTTACACGCTGGCGCACTACGATGCGGTGGCCGAACTCCACGCGGCGGGACTGGACCCGTTCCTCGGCTTCTATCACGCGCTCGCCTGGAACCGGGAGTCGCTGGCCTGCGACTTGATCGAGCCGCTGCGCCCGCACTGGGACCAGTGGGTCTGGGAGTTGTTCCGCCAGCGCCTGCTGCGGGCCGAGCATTTCCGGCGAATTCGCGGCGCTTGCCTGCTGGGCAAGGCGGGCCGGCGGATCTTTTACGAAGCGCGCGAAGCCAAAGCGGTGTGGACGCGGCGCTGGCTTCGGCGCGCCTGCCGCCTGGTCGTCCGGGCGCTCCAGCAGGACTTTCCAGTCGCGGAGGAAGAGCCATGAGAAGTCTCTATCTCGACGGTGAACGCCGTTCCACGGTCCTGCGCGACGGACCCTCGCTCCGCGTAGTGAGCGAAGGACGGGCGGACGGAATGTATCCGTTTCGCCGCCTGGCGCGCGTGATCGTGATCGGCTCGGTGGAGTGGGAACCGGGCGCGCTGCTGGCCTGTCTGGAAGAAGGCATTCCGGTCACGTTCCTCGGCCAGAAGGGCGAGCCGCGCGCCTACTGCCTGCCTGCGCACCCGCGAAGGCAGCGACTGGGCGATCGGCTGGAGGATTTTCTGGGCCGGCCCAACTGGCGTCCCCTGTACGAGAACTGGCGGCGGGCTGCGGAACGCCGCGCCATCCTCCGCCTGCTGCGAAAGCTCGGGATGCGGCTCGAGGATCTGCGGGCCGAGCGTGTGGCCGGCGCCGTGCTGCAAGCCGTGGCGCCCTCGCAGATCGCAACCGCGCAGGCGGCCTTGCAGTACTGGCAGGGACTGCTCGCCTCACGCGCGACCTGCCGACTGAACGAGGCCGGCCTGGACGGCCTGCTGCTGGTCGGTCGCCGTCCGAAGTGGAACCTGCCGGCGGATTTCGCGCGCGTGGCCGGCTGGCGGCACTATCTGTGGCTGCGCGATCTCGTCGCGCAGTGGGAGCAGGAGCCCGCCGAACCCGGCAAAGCCGGATTCCGACGCGCCATGGTCGAATTTTTCGAAGCCCGCAGCGAGGAAACGGACCGGGCAATTCAGCGGTTGCTGGACGAATTTACTTACTGGCTGGGAGGATTGATATGAGTTTCAGCGAAGCGCACCTGTATTTGATCTGCTACGACATTGCCGATCCGCGCCGACTCCAGAGAGTGCACGCCTTCCTGCGCCGGCACGCCATGCCCGTGCAGTACTCGGTCTTTCTGGCCCGCCTCACCGAGCGCAGGCTGTTGAACTTGCTGGCGGACCTGGCGCGCCGCATTGATCCGCGCAGCGATGACGTGCGCGCCTACCCGATCCCGCACGAGGCCGAAGCCGTCACCATGGGCCGTCAATACCTGCCGCCCGGGGTGGTGCTGGCCGATCCGTTGATCGGAGTGGTGCTGGATTCGGCGGCCCGGGACGAGCCGGAAAATGACGCCGCGGAATGTGATAAACGGGAAGATCAGCCGGAAAATTAGCGGGAGCTGGCCCCATGAGCACGGAAAATACCTGCTTGCCGCGACTTGAAATCGGATGTTACCGGCTGCATTTCCAGCCGGCCTCCGCGATTCCCGAAGGGCGCTACACGGGGTCGGCGTGGCGGGGCATTTTCGGCCACGCGCTGCGCAGACTGGCCTGCACCATGCGGGACGTGAGCTGCCCGGAGTGCATGCTCTATCACACCTGCGTGTACTCGTATCTGTTCGAGACGCCACCGCCGCCCGGCGCGGCCAAAATGCGCAAGTACGTCGCAGCCCCGCATCCGTTCGTGCTGGCGCCCGGCGAAACTCCCCGCGGCGATGATTACGTGCTGGGGCTGAGCCTGTTCGGTCGCGCCAACCGAATGCTGGCTTACGTGGTGCGCGCCTTCCAACAGGCCGCCCGGTGCGGCATGTGGCCACTGGAGAAACCCTTCGAGCTGACGGATGTCGAACAGCAGACCGAGGCCGGCGCCGGCGAGTGGACCTCGATTCTGGACGGGGAGGGCAGGCTCACGCCCCTGGCCCCCAAACTTCCCGCATGCCCGCCGCCTCCCTCGCGCGTACGCGTGGTGATGCTGACGCCGCTGCGTTTGCGAATCCAGGAAGCCTACGTAAGAGCCGATCAATTCCGTTTCGTCCACCTGTTTTCCAACTTGCTGCGCCGCTTCTCACTGCTGACTTACTTTCACTGCGACGAGCCTTTCGAGACCGACTTCGCGGCCCTCATCCGGCAGGCAGAAAGGGTACCGCTGGCCCGCGCCGAGCTCCGCTGGCACGATTTGACGAGATACTCCTCCCGCCAGAAGGAACGACTCCAAATCGGTGGCTTGCTGGGCGTTTTCGAGCTGGATGCCGCCGCCCTCGGCAGTTTGTGGCCCTATCTTTGGCTGGGTCAGTTCACTCATGCCGGCAAGGGCGCCACGATGGGACTGGGGCGCTATGTCGTGTTACCGGATTGAGGCAACGGCGGCAAGCTTGCCAGACAGGCCGGCGATAGAATCCCAACTTACTATCTTTCATGGAGACTTGCGCGATGGGGAATCCCGAGCGACCTGAAACTTACCCGCGGCGGATCTTACTGGCCGCCTGCGGCCTCACCCCGCAGATTGTTACTGAGACGCTCTACGCCCTTGCCGTGGCGCGTCAGCCCAGGTTCGTGCCCACCGAAGTGCACCTGGTGACGACGCGCGAAGGGGCGCAGCGGGCTCGATTGAGCTTGCTCAGCGAGGAACCCGGCTGGTTCCGCCGCTTCTGTCAGGATTACGCGCTGGAAGGCATCCGCCTGGAGGAGGACGCGATCCACGTGCTCGAGGGCGCAGACGGCGAACCGCTCACCGACATACGCACCGTGGAGGAAAACGCCCGCACCGCGGACGTCATCACGGAGCTGGTCCGCAAGCTCACCCAGGACGACGCCGCCGCCTTGCACGTTTCCATCGCCGGCGGGCGCAAGACCATGGGTTTCTATCTGGGCTACGCACTTTCCCTGTTCGGGCGGCCGCAGGACCGGCTGTCCCACGTCCTGGTTTCTCCTCCTTTCGAGTCCCATCCCGAGTTCTTCTATCCCACGCCGCGCAGCCGCGTGATTTACACCGGCCCGCCCGACGTGCGTCCTCTGGATGCCTCCGAAGCGCAGGTGACGCTGGCCGAAATCCCCTTCGTACGCCTGCGCCACGGCCTGCCCAGGGACTTGCTGGAAGGACGCGCCACCTTCCTCGAAGTCGTGCAGGCTGCGCAGCGCGCCGTGGGACCGCCCGAACTGAAAATCGCGCTGCGCCGGCGTCGGGCGTGGTTCGCGGGGATCGAGGTTGCGCTGCCTCCGGCGGAGCTGGCCTTCCTGAGCTGGTTCGCGCGGCGCCGCAAACTTGGCAAGCCTGCCCTAGAGTGCCCCAGTGAGGGCAGCCCCGAGCCCGACTACGCGCACGAATTCCTGAACGAGTACCTTCAGACCTTCGACGCCCTCGGTCCCAGCGACCGCACGCCCCAGGCGCTCGAAAAGGGCATGGAGAAAGGTTATTTCTTGCAGCGTCGCTCCAAGCTGCACCGGATCCTGCGCAGCAAACTGGGACCGCAGGCAGACGCGTACCTGATCCAGTCCTCGGGCCGGCGGCCTTACACCCGCTACGAGCTGAGACTGGAAGCCAACCGGATCCACTATCTGGATACGAACCCCTCGGAGGCTGAGCAGTGAGCCAGGAACTACCGACTTTGGAAGAATTCGTTCTCGGCGTATTCTTGCACGACATCGGCAAGTTCATGCAGCGGGCCTACGGCTCGCTCGCAAATATGGATCCCCGGGTGCGCGAGCGCCAGGACCTGCTGCTGCCGCAGTACGGGAACCGGCGCACCCACTTCCATGCGCTCTGGACGGACGCTTTCTTCCAAGATCTCGAAGACAAGGCGGTCGGGCTGCCCGGCGTGAGGCGCAAACCCGTCCGCGACATCGCCGTGTACCACCATGCCCCCTCACCCAACATTCCCCTAACCGAGCTGGCCGCGGTGGCCGATCGCCTCGCCGCCGGTCTGGAGCGCAAGGAGCGCGACGAACAGGCGGAACTCGAAGGCGAAGCCAGAGGCTGGGACGCGTTCATTCGCACCGCCCTGAAGAATCCTTTCGCCGGCGTGGATCTTCGGATCGGACTGGGCGAGCCACCCGACTCTGAAATCCCGCTCGCCCCTCTCATCCCCGACGATCGCCTGCTTCCCCAGCCCAAGGTGGACACGGACGGCTACCAGAACCGCTACCGCTCGCTCTGGGAAGTGTTTCTGGAGCAATTTTTGGAAGCGGCGCGCCTGCCCACCTTCGATCTGTTCTCTGAGGCCCTGCTGTCGCTTTCCGAGCGTTTCACCTTCGCGATTCCCTCCTCTACGCGTGACGAGCCCGATATCTCGCTGCACGATCACCAGCGCACTGCAGCCGCGCTGGCCGCCGCGCTTTATCGCTGGCATGAGCACGAGGGTTCGCTGCTCGACAGCCGCCGCGTCCGCGATCCCGAGGCGGGAAGGTTCCGCTTCCTGTGCGGCGATCTCTCCGGCATCCAACGCACCCTGTTCCGCCTGGCCGCCGAACAGATCAAAGGACTGAACAAAATCCTGCGGGCGCGTTCTTTGCTGATGGCCCTCACCGCCGAAGCAGCCGCGCTCGCCGCCCGTCGCGCGCTGGGCCTGCCCGTCTTCAGCCTGCTGCAAAATGCGGGCGGGCGCTTTCTCGTGCTGGTCGCCGACCTGCCCGGCGTGGAGGAGCGGATCGAAGATCTGCGCCGCGAGATTGATCCCTGGATGCGCGAGCGTTACTTCGGCGATCTGGCAGTGATCCTCAGCCTGAGCGAACCCTTCGGCAAGCAGGACCTCGATCGCAAGAACTTCACTCGCGTGCTGGAAAGCCTGGGCGCCAGCGTCGAGCAGGCCAAACTGCGCGCCTTTTCCCGCGCGAGCCATCCCGTGCAGAAGGCCGACTTCCCTTACGGCCCGTGCAACGCCTGCGGGACGCGGCCCGCGCAGCGCCCCGAGCCCGACAATCGCTGCCCGGTCTGCGAGCAGGAACACGAGCTAGGCGGCGAGCTGCCGCGCATCGAGGCCTTCTGCTGGCGTCCGGCGCCCGACGGTCGCATCCGTTTCTTCGGCGAGCTGGCTCTGGACTGGCGCTTCGAACCTACACGCCCTTACTCCGACTGGCTCTCCGCCTTCCGTCTTTTCCGCGGCGACGCCGTAGACTCCATCCTGCCGCTGCGTTTCCTCGCCGGCTACGTGCCGCGGCTGGACAAGGACGAGGCAGACAAGCCGGCCTATCGCGCACTGCTTAGCGACGAAGCCCGCGAGATCGAGCCGGGCGACCTGAAAACCTTCGAGCACCTGGCTGCCGATGGCGTCGAGTTCGACGAGGAGAAGCGCGAACTGCTCGGCGAAAACTTCCTCGCCGTCTTTAAGGCCGACGTGGACCGTCTGGGCGTAATCTTCACCTGGGGCCTGCGTACGCCCGCGCTCAGCCGTTTCGCGGCCTTGTCCCGCATGCTCGACTTCTTCTTCGCGGGCTATCTGCCCGAGCTGCTGCGCAAGCAGTTCCCCTCGATCTACACGGTCTACGCCGGCGGCGACGACATGCTCCTGGTGGGGCCGTGGCGGCAGGTGCTGGAAATGGCCAGCGTCATGCGCGAGAAGTTCCGGTACTGGACGGGCAGCAATCCCAACCTCAGCATCTCTGCCGGTGTTGAACTCTTCAAGCCGCAGCAGCCGGTGGGGCCGGCGGTCACTCGTGCTGAAGAGCGCCTGAGTGCAGCCAAGAAAGGCGGCCGCGACAGCGTGTGCGCCATCGTGGATCGCGCCTTGTCCTGGGAGGATTTTGCGCGGGCGCTGCGCGACGCCGAAACCCTCAACGAGTACCTGCGCCATGCGCTGGTCAACCCAGCCTTCCTGTACCGGCTGTTGCATTTTGCAGAGGAGCGGGCCCGAGCCGAGGCTCCCTTCATGGACCTCAAATCGGCTGACTGGCGCGCTCGTTGGGGTTACTACCTGGCCCGCCATCTGGCGCGGCTCCCGGAAAGCTTGCGCCCGCGAGCCGAGGAACTGACAAAGTTCGCCAATTCCCTGCTGGGGCTGGATGCCGACCTGAAAAAGGCCGCACAGCCGATCCCGCCCCGGCTGGCTGTGAGCATCGCTCTGTACCGGAATCGCAATCCGAAATCCGAAAGGAGGTAACACCCATGCCCAATCCGAGAGCTCCGATGAGCAATCCGAGAGCCGGCGGCAACTCCGCAATACAGTTGCCACCCCAGCCTCGAACCGTTAGCTACTACGACGACAAGGGGCAGATTCGCCTGGATTTGTTGGACGGCGAAGCGCAGAAGCTCGCTGAGGAGCTGGCCCGCACTGAACTCAAGTCAACTCAGTTGCGCCGCTACTACCACGAGGTGGTCGATCTCCAGCGCCGTCTCGATCAGTTGGCTGCGGGCAGCTCGCGCGAGCAGGCTTTCGAGTGCCTGCGCGCCGACTTCAAGCTGCTCAAGGCCAAAGCCCATTACGCCAACCGCCGCAGCAAGAACATGTTCCCCGATCGGTTGCTGCAATTCTTCGTGGACCACACCCACGCGGTGAAAACGGTCCAGGACTTCGACGCCTTCTGCCGCCACTTCGAAGCGGTGGTGGGCTTCTTCCAGTACATGAAGAAGGAGGATTGAACCATGAGCGAAAACCAGAACGGCAAAATCCAGTTCCGTGGTTTGCACACGCTGACCGGCACGCTCGAGTTGGTCACCGGCTTGCACATTGGCGCCGGTCGCGAGCGGGTCGAGATCGGTGGGCTGGACGGCCCCGTGATCAAGCACCCCCACACTCACGAACCTTACATTCCGGGGTCCAGTCTGAAAGGCAAGCTGCGCTGCCTGCTCGAGTGGGCTTTGAACGTTGTTGAGAACGACGGGCTGCCCTTCGGCAGCAAGGCCGACGAGGAGTATCCCGATCATCCCATCCTGCGCCTGTTCGGCTGCGCCAGCAAAAAGTGGCGCTATGGCCCCACGCGCCTGGTGGTGCGCGATGCCTTCCTGGATCGGGGCTGGGTGCAGCGGATCATCAACGCGGGCCTGACCCTGACCGAGGAAAAGACCGAAGTGGTCATTGACCGGCTCCAGGGCAAGGCCGCGGGCAACATCGGCCCGCGCACCATGGAGCGCATCCCGGCCGGCGCCAGATTCCAGTTGGAAATGACGATCCGCGAGTACGCGGTGAATGGGGACGGTGGCGACAAAGACCGCCAGGCCATCGAGTGGCTTGTCACCGCGCTCAGGCTGCTCGAGCACGACGCGCTGGGCGGCTCCGGCTCGCGCGGCTACGGACGGGTCCGCTTCACCGACCTCACGCTTGACGGCCAGTCCATCCAGCAGAAGTTCGAGAAGATCCGCAAGCTCACTGGCGTGACCGAACCGCCTGTGGATCTCAGCAAGGAGCTCAGCCATGGCGAACTACTTGGTACGGCTGCGGCTGGATAGTCCGCTCGCCACGCCCCTGCATTCCGGCACGATCTTCGGCCACTTGTGCTGGGCGCTGCGCGAGCTGGAGGGCGAAGCGGCGCTGGAGCGCTGGCTGGGCGAATTGCGCGAGGACCCGTTCCTGGTCTCCGACGGATTCCCCTCGGGCTGGCTGCCCCGGCCCTTGCTGGTCCTCCCGCGGCCCACGCCGCCTGAAGGACCTAGCGAGCGCCGCCGGTTCTTCGACGAACTCAAGAAGCGACGCAAGGCCACCCTGATGCGCGTCCAGGATTTCCTGCGGCTGCGCAGCGCGCTGAGCGCGGAGGCGCTTGAGCAGGCGCCGGTCGAGCAAGACGCGCTGGGCGTGTTCCTGCACGAAGAATCTATGCCGCACAACCGCATTGACCGGCGCTCGGGCCACACTCTCGAGGAGGGCGGGCTGTTCTTTCTCGATGAGTTCTGGCCTCACCCCGACCGCTCCGTCGTGGATGTCTACGTGCGCTGCTCGTGGGCTGCGGAGCGACTGGCCAGGCTTTTCGAGCACGTGGGCCGCTGCGGTTACGGTCGCGACGCCACCTGGGGCCGGGGCCGCTTCTCGGTCCTCGCCGTCGAACCGGAACCCGCCGGACTCTTCCAGGGCGAGGGGAACCGTCTGATGAGCCTCTCCCACGGCAGCCTCAGCGCCAACATGCGCGAGCCGCGCTACCGTGTCGAGTGTCACATCGGACGGCTGGGCAACATCTGGGCGCGCAGCGAACGCCCCTTCAAATACCCGTTGCTCCTGCTCAAGCCGGGGGCCACGTTCGCGAGCGACTCGGAAGGCCCCTTCGGCGATCTGCTGGATGAGGTCCACCCGGCACCCGAACTCTTCGGCGCCCGCATCCTGCACAACGCCTGGCATCTCGTGGTGCCTTATCGGGAGGTCTGAGGCCGGGAAAGGAGTTGACCGCTATGGACGAACGCGTTTTCAGGTTCACGCCCCTGACGCCGGTGCATTTCGGGGCCGGCGAGATGATCACGCCCGAGGAGTACAAGATCATCAACCAGACGCTGATCCGATTCAATCCGCATGCCATCGTTGCCGCATGGGATCCGGCTACACGGCGGCGCTTCGAGCAGGCCATCGAAGCCAACAATCTCAAACAGGCCCGGGATTTGCTCCGCGCAGCCGCAGATCAGCCGCGGTTTCAACTGTATCGCGCGCAAATGGGTGCGGAAGCGGCGGCGGCGCTGCGCGACGCCCCACCGGACCGTCGCGGCGGGGAGATCCACGCCGTCGTTCGCAACCTTCACGCCGGCAAGGTGGTCGTGCCGGGTTCGGCCATCAAAGGCGCCATCCGCACGGCGATCGTGAACGCGCTGGCCGACTCCCTTGAGGATCCCGCAAAGCAACAGATCCGCGCGGCGCTCGAGCGCCAGCGCGACCGGGCCTGGGAGGTCCTGGAAGCCCGGACGCTCGAGTACGAGCGCAACCAAACCGAGCTCGATCCCCTGCGCGGGTTGCGTGTCTCCGATGGCGAGCTGCCGCCGGAAGCCGTCCGCGTGGACCGGGTTTTGGTCCAGAATCGCTCAGGCCGGCAGAACCAGGCCCGTGGCATCCAGGTGCACGTCGAGCGGCTGCTTTCGCGCGCGGACGGGATCAAGCCCCCGTCCTGCCTGATTCGCATCGCGCTGGCCGAAGAGTGGACGCGCGACCGCCGGACGGGGCTGAAGCCGCTGGGCTGGAAATTTGTCGTCCAGGCCTGCAATTACTTCTTCGCGCGGCGTTATCAGGAGGAAGTCGCTCAGTTTTCCTTCTTGCAGGGCAGGGAGTGGGTTCCGGCGCAGCTTCCCGCCGGGGCGATCCTGCTGCGCGTCGGGCGCTTTTCCCACTTCGAGTCGCTTTCGGTGGATGGTCTGCGCAGCGGCTGGAACGCGCAGCGGCGCCGTCCCATCGAGGGCATGGGCAGCTCGCGCTCGCTGTGTATGCTCGATCGCGGTGTGGCCGCGCCTTTCGGCTGGGTCCTGCTCGAACCCGCCTGAGAGGAGACGCCCATGGGTCGCGTGCAGATCAGCTTTCTCGGCAGGGTTGCGCGGGGCAAGGAAGGCTACCAGCCGGCCCGCTACCGGTTCAGCGATGGCGAGGTCCGGGAATCGGCGTTCTTCGGATTCGCGCTGCGCGAGCGTGTGGCCCCGCAGCGCCTGGCGATTCTGGGGACCACCGGGAGCATGTGGCACACCCTGCTCGAACTCACCGGTGTCTATGAGCAGGCGGTGGGACTATGGGAGCGGCTGGAAGCTGGCTGCCGCGAGGACCGCACCGCGCCCGAAGACCTGGTCGAGGCCGGGACGTTGCTCGCCCAGCGGCTGGGATGCGATGTGCGGCTCGCCTTGATCCCGTATGGGCGCAACGAGGAGGAGCAGCGCGCCATCCTGGAGGCCATAGCCGGCCACGTGGAACCGGGCGAGGCGGTGGTCCTCGACGTGACACACGGCCTGCGTCACCTGCCCATGCTCGCGCTGGCCAGCGCCCTGCTGCTGCGCTCGGTTCGCGGCGCGCGGATCGAGGCGATCTACTACGGCGCCCTGGACATGACGCGGGAAGACGAGACGCCGGTGCTGGACCTCGAGGGTCTGCTCGAAATTGCCGACTTGGTGGTGGCCATGGCTCGCTTCCGGGCTGACGGACGCTACGGCCAACTGGCCGAGCGGCTGGTCCAGGCCGGACTTCCCGAGGAGGCCGCCCGGGCCTTGCGCATGGCCGACTTCTACGAACAGGTCGGGCGCTTCGGGCGGGCGCGGCAGGAGCTGGAGCTGGCGCGCGCGGCCCTCGGCAGAGGGTTGAACGGACCTGTCCGGCTCTTTCAAAGGGCGATCGAGAGCCAATTGCAGCGGGCAGGCGCCGACAGCCTGGCCGCCTGGCAGCTCTCGCTGGCCCGCCGCGCCCTCACTCACGGGGACCTGTTGCGCGCCGCGACCTTGCTCCTGGAAGCCGTGGTCACCTCGCATATGCCCGCCGGCGCCGACCTGGACGATGTGGAGGGACGGAAGTCGACGGCGGAGGCGCTGCGCAAGGGGATCCTGGGGCCGGCAGGCTTGCGAAGGCCGTTTTGCGAGTTGACCGCCCTGCGCAACGCCCTGGCGCATGGGCGGCAGCGGGCCGAGCATCCCGCGGTGGAGAGCTGGCTGGAGAACCCCGAGGAGTTGCGGCGACAACTCGAGCGCCTGTTCGGGCGGCTCCGCCCCGCGGTAGTAAGTGGGTCGGAGGCGAAAAATTTTGTCAACGCCGTCCGCAACCCACTGCGGAAAAAGGAGTAAAATCAGGGGGTGAGTTCAAACGCGGACCTGATGAAGAAGGGATTGAGACGGCTGTCAATCTCGACGATCCGAGACCAGCCCGTTCAAACGCGGACCTGATGAAGAAGGGATTGAGACCGACGATCTCCCACTTGCATCCAGCGGGTGCGTGGGTTCAAACGCGGACCTGATGAAGAAGGGATTGAGACGCGTAAGCTCATCGCCCAGCGTAACGGTCCTCCGGTCAGGTTCAAACGCGGACCTGATGAAGAAGGGATTGAGACCACTTTGAACATGAACGTACAGCCTCCTTCTGAAACGTTCAAACGCGGACCTGATGAAGAAGGGATTGAGACAGGCGTGAACGTAGCTATTGCATCGAGTGTCAGTTCAAACGCGGACCTGATGAAGAAGGGATTGAGACGACTGCTACGCGGACACAATAAAAGGCGCTCGGCAGTGTTCAAACGCGGACCTGATGAAGAAGGGATTGAGACGCCCCAGATAGGTACCAAGTCCCCAACTTCAAGTTCAAACGCGGACCTGATGAAGAAGGGATTGAGACGGACAGTTTCGTCCTCATCCTCTCTCTCTCCCTGTTCAAACGCGGACCTGATGAAGAAGGGATTGAGACACCACTAACCTTCGCGAAGTAGCGCCTGCCAATAAGTTCAAACGCGGACCTGATGAAGAAGGGATTGAGACTCAACCTCCGGCTCTACATCGTATGGCTCGCGCGTTCAAACGCGGACCTGATGAAGAAGGGATTGAGACAGCTTGCTCCTTGCCATTATCTCTCCCTCCTTCCGTTCAAACGCGGACCTGATGAAGAAGGGATTGAGACGCCCATTCAGCATAGGCAGTGCCTTTCAAGTTGTTCAAACGCGGACCTGATGAAGAAGGGATTGAGACACTCTCTCCTCTAAAACAAAATGGGGACGGACAAGTGTTCAAACGCGGACCTGATGAAGAAGGGATTGAGACCTTCCTGAACCGCGGAGACCGCGGCAGAAAAGTGTTCAAACGCGGACCTGATGAAGAAGGGATTGAGACGAGTCCGTGAAGCGCAAGCCGGTGACGGATGTCCGTTCAAACGCGGACCTGATGAAGAAGGGATTGAGACGTAGCCTCCACAACCAATTTGAGGTTGTCTGCCTTGTTCAAACGCGGACC
>Ga0078972_1001277_pt1 | contig 96035 bp, 91 predicted proteins | sample YelNatPaOPGAMG01_FD_67568 | JGI IMG/M metagenome (GOLD analysis project Ga0078972, IMG submission 67568) | Hot spring thermophilic microbial communities from Obsidian Pool, Yellowstone National Park, USA - OP-RAMG-01 (SPADES assembly) (version 2) | ecosystem: Environmental > Aquatic > Thermal... | reverse complement strand
TCGCGAAAAGAAATATATAAGAGCCAAAAATACAGAGCATAGAGGGCTCGTAGTCTAGCGGTATGATGTCTCCCTGACACGGAGGAGGTCACCGGTTCGAATCCGGTCGGGCCCATTTACAGTTAGGGGATATAGACAACAAAAAAAAGGGCAGTCATTAAAATTTACTTCAAAAAATATTAATTGAGTTCATTCAATTTTGTTTCCTTGTATAATTGTAATAGAATTTTAACAATCTTAGTTTTAGGATTAAGCATCTTTCCTTGTTTTATCTTAAGCTTAATTTTGTATAAAGTCCTTTCCGATATTCCCTTATCCTTAACATCCAGAGGCATCAATGATAGAACCCATTGTCTGAATTCCTCACTCTTGACAATCTCATGATCCATTGTATATTCTGAATAATCTGGTTTCTCAAGACCAGTAAGGTTATCATCAAGATTATTTGATTCCTTTCCAATGTATCTTATTTGATCAGCAATGATATGTTTCCTGTGTGCAATTCCCTGATTATCGTAATCAAATTTGTTATCATTATGTATTACGTATTTAGTTAGAATGTCGTCAAGAGTATACCAGTAAGCATCAGAGGGTTAGGGTAAATTGCTATAGATATGGAACGGGTTAGGGGGTGAATTCGTGCATGGGCAAAAGTAATTTGTAAAAGATAAATATAAAGGTGATTGATAAAATGGACTGGATTGAAGAAAGTTTAAAAATAATTAACAGTAAAGGTTATTTAGATAGATTACGTGAAATTTATCCTATAAACGAAAATAGCCTGAGAAATATAGATGCAGAACAAATCAAAAAGATACAAAACTATTATAAACAAAAAAATCCAGTGGAATTAGTTAAGGAGTGCTTAAATTTAGAAAAATTTCCAATAAATAATCCTTACATTTCTATTCTACGTAATAATGAGATATTTAATAATAATCCTGAAACAGTTAAAGTCATTGGAAATATATTATTAAATATGGATTTCGAAAATTTAGAGGCTTTAATTAAATCGCCAAAATCTGGAAGCAGGCAATTCGGTAATTCTTTTAAAGCGTGGTTAAAATCAGTTTATAAAAATGACTTTTTAAGTGAAGTGGATTTTAAAAATTATAATGGTAATGGGTTAAAATTTTTAGACGGCTCAGATACCAAATTAAAGGATTATATATGCGATAATTTTAAAATAGAAAACGAGAAGGGTTTAGATTTTGTTTTTAGAAAAAATAATAAAATATATTTTGGTGAAGCAAAATTTATAACTGATAGTGGAGGCACGCAAACCAATCAATTAGACATCGCATTAAATATTGCAAGAAAGAGTAATAATAAAGTTGAGACAATTGCAGTTATAGACGGAATTCCGTGGATAACAAAAAATTATTTAGAAAAAATAAAAGGAGTTCCTAATAATAATGTTTTAACTGCTCTTTTGCTTCCAGAATATATTTCAAATCTTTAATATTTATTGTTGTTAATATTTCCTTAACCTGTTTTAAACCTAAATATTTTCTTATATATTTTGGATTATCTGTATATTTGTATGTTGTCATGAAATCTCCTCCCGTTTTCTCCCTTAAATCATTCAAAATTTTATTAAATAATAACATAAGATTATAACTTTCTTCTTTTGTTAATTCTGGTTCTATAAATATCTGTATAGGGTTTGTTCTGTATGTATTTCCATTAACAAAAATACCGTCTGCATTAAATTCTTTATAAATTGAATATAAACCTGCTTTACCATTTAAAGATCCTGTATCCACAGTTCTAATAAATAATGGATTTAATTTTATCTTATTATATAATTTTTCATTAACATAAAATATTTTTTTTGTATATTCTCCATGCTTATAATCCTTTGAATTCAAAAGTATAACTTTATTGTTTCCTTTATTATTCTCCAATTCATCATATTTAAGATAAAACTTAACATCTATATGATCTTTTTTATAATTATTTTTTATGAAATCATAATATTGATTGTTTGGCTTAAAATTATTTTTTTCATATAAAATATAATCCTTTTTCTCTATATGTCTGTTTATCTTATAAGCTGTAAATTCTAATTTATTATTAAGTAATTTACTTCTTTCAAAATTAACTATTATAACGTTGGTTCCGGTATAATCAAAAATTTTTTTCTCAAATATATAACAAGTATTAATGTTATAATATCTTAAAAAATCCTTCCTTATTTTATTAGTTCCAGAGTCAGAGAATAAAAAGTTTGATGGTATTATGTAAATCATATTATTTATTTCATGCCTTAAATCATTTATTAATGCTATTTGATATAAATCCTGATATCCTTTATTTACCCCTGTAAAATATATTAATTCATTACTTGCCTCTTTATGCTTTCTTATATATCCTAAATATAAGTATGGTGGGTTTGTTATATGAAATACAGGGTATTTACTATTAATTTCAGGATAATATTTTAATGTATCCCTAACTTTTATATTTTCCATTGCTAATTCCTTAGGTATTCCGTATTCAATAGCATTTTTAATTGCTTTATTGACGGCTTCTTCATTTATATCAAAACATAAAATATGTTCTTTGAAAAATAAAAGTCTATCGCTTTCAGGAATTAAATTTAATATTGGAAGTATTAAATTACCTTCTCCACAGTATAAATCAATCCATGTATAATTATATATATAAGGTCTAATCTGGGGTAATATATATTTATTGAATATCTCTATTGGTGTAAAATGTATGCCAAAAATCCTTCGATCTAGGTTATCATTTTCTATCATTTTATCACCACTTTATGCTGAATCTGTTCTTTAATTCGTTATGCATTAACTTCATATCTGGAGTCCTCTTCATTCAATCTTTACCTTAGTTTTACTATAAATCTTAATACTCTTTCCCTCTTTAATCTTCTTTTGCTGATACCACAAGGTAGACTTGTTTATTTTCAACTCTTTACGTTTCTCAGGATTGATTGACATAATCTTATCTCTGACTTGAGAATTATCGTTTCTTTTGATTTCTATATCAGGTATTGAGAATTCAAGATGTTTGCTATTTCCCATTATGTATCTGCTCAATTCCCTGATATTATCAAACATGATATTCTCTAAAGTGTGCTGTTTGTTTTTGAATTCATACCTGTTATTGAAATTGTTTTCGATTTTCTCAATCAACATCTTAGCTGTGTCAGGCTTTAACCTTATATGATAATTCTCGGTTGTTATGAAATTCGATTTCTTCAATCCTGATTCCAGCACTTCTATGACTGAATAATCAACAATGTATCTGAACAATTCCTGTAGATCATATACAAGAGGATGCTGAAATGTTTCACGCATCTCTGGACAAATTGGAAAATTAATTAAGATACACATGGTTCATTTGCCTTATAAATGGCAGAAAGAAAAGTGTACAGACCTGAAGAGAAGATGAAGATCGTCATGGAGGGACTCAGCGGGACAATATCCGTTTCCGATCTATGCAGAAAGTATGAAATAAAGCCTGCAAGGTTCTACTACTGGAAAGATCAGGTCATGAGCAGTGCTCAGGATATATTTCAGAATCGTGGAAGAAAGATTGATGAGGATCGCATCAGAGCGGAGAAGGATGATGAGATTGCAAGGCTCAAGGCGACCATTGCTGAGGTCGTCCAGGAAAACCTTGAGATCAAAAAACGGCCGAGAGGCTTGAAGATGAGGAGACAGACATGGGATCGCTCTTCTAAGAAATCCACAGAACAGCAAAAGGGTGCACCAGACACCTGATATATCAAGGATGCGATGGCATCTGGAGAATATCCTCTATGGGTGTTTCTTCTAAATACTTGGCAAGATTCGCCACGATTCACGTGGAGATAAAATATGGAAAAAGTTGTGACTATTATTTGTCTTCCTTCTTGCCAAACCCTTTCTTTATACCTTTTATGAACGATTTTGTCCCCTCAGTGACTTCCTTAGCGGCTTTTCCAGCGACTTCTCCGGTTTTTTCTGTGATTTTTCTGTTCTTCTCTTTGTCTTCCGCCATATTTATCAATATAGTAACTGATGCTCTTATTTTAACTCTCCAGAGTGCGTCATCCAGGCAGCTTCAAAAATATTCAGAAAGGAAACAAATGCCTGAAACGAGTATGAACATCCCCTTTGTTCAAATCCCAATGGAATTCTGGGATTTTCCGCAGTTTAAGGTCACCGCAAACTCTCAGGAAAGAATTCTGTCCCTTCTCTGCTGATCCTCAGCTCGCTGATCGTACGGATAGGTTACCTCCACCTCGCTTGACCTGTTAATTGCCTCTTCATGTTCCTCGCTCAGCTTCCATCCCACAGCGCCAAGGTTATCTTCCAGCTGGGCCAGATTTCTCGCACCGATTATTGGTGCAGTTACCGCGGGGTTCGAGAGCAACCAGTTCAGTGCAATCTGTGCCATGGTTTTTCCAGTATCCTTTGATATCCTCTTCAACTCGGCTATAATTCTAGATGTCCTATCATTTTCCATTTTTCTATAGTATTCCGGCGTTGTTGAATCTCCTACTCTTGTACCCTTCTCAGCCTTGGAAATCCCGCTAACATACTTTCCTGTCAATATGCCTCCCGCGAGTGGGCTCCATGGAACAACTGCAATGTTCTCTGCAAGCGCCATGGGAAGGATCTCGAATTCGGTAGCTCTCACTATGATATTATACTGGGGTTGGATGCTTACGGGCTCATTCCAGCCCCTAGCCCTGCAAATCTGGAGGGCCTTTTCGAATTGCCATCCTCTGTAGTTGCTGATTCCTATGTACCTGATCAGCCCATCTTCCACAAGTGCGTTCAGAGTGCCGAAGGTTTCTTCCACTGGAGTCATAGGGTCCCAAGCATGCACTTGAAAGATGTCGATGTAGTCAGTGCCAAGCCTCTTAAGGCTGGCTTTCACAGCTGAATGAATGTGCTTTCTGGACAGACCGACTCCGTTTGGATGGTCTGCAGTGCGAAACCTGGCCTTTGTGGCAATTACCAGGCTCTCCCTGTCCTCACCGGAAAGCCATCTTCCTATAATCTCCTCGGACCTTCCCTCAGAATACACATCTGCGGTATCAATGAAATTTCCTCCACTTTTGGTGAAACTGTCAAGGATTTCATGGCTGGCGTTGTCATCAGCCTGCCAACCGAAGGTCATGGTACCAAGGCATAGTTCGCTCACCAGCAGCCCTGTTTTCCCGAATTTCTTCATCTTCATGATTTAACAGCGCATTTAGAGATAAAACATTTTTTGTTGGGTTATTGAAAACAGGAAGATAATTGAACACTGGCAGTTGATAACTGACCCTATATGATGTGTAATACTAACAAATAATATAATAATATTTGGTAAACTATAAATATGGTAGTTAACTGATAACTTGGTGTTATATTGTTTTCCAAACGCAATGTGGTGGACGAAATTAACTCATTCTATGCTTCTCCCAAGGCGGGGAATGGTGTGGAGTACTGCTCGGGAACTGCGTGTTTCGTCGCACGCAGCATGGATCCCGCAAAGTTTTCAAAATCCTCAATGCAACAGGTAAGGACTTACTGCCTGGGTAAATGCTACGAGGCACCTTCATCGTCGGAAGGTTCGTCCAGTCCAGTAATATCGGCAAAGACTGAAAATCCTGTAGTACTGGAAAATATTATCAAGGGATCGGCCAGAACACTGGACCGTTACGTGGAAATTGGTGGTTTCAGGGCACTGAGAAAGGCGCTGGACATGAAACCATCGGAAATAGTGGATGAAGTTGACAGGTCATATCTGCGTGGACGTGGAGGGGCTGGTTTTCCCACTGGAAAGAAGTGGGCTTCAGTGCTCTCGCAGGAATCTGTTGAAAAGTACATAGTTGTAAACGCGGACGAGGGGGATCCAGGCGCATATATTGACCGCATGTTGATGGAGATGGACCCATTCAGGCTGCTGGAAGCAACCATTATCGCGGGTTATGCAACAGGGGCCAGAAGAGCCTTTATTTACATAAGAAGGGAATATCCGGAGGCAATCGGGACCATAACCAGTGCAGCACAGGAAATGTTTGATAGTAACTACCTGGGGGCGGGCATATTTGGAACCGATTTCTCCTTTGATGTCAAGATCGTAACGGGAAAAGGTAGCTACGTGTGTGGAGAGGAGACCGCTCTTCTGAGGTCAATCGAGGGCAAGCGCCCGGAAGTGGCACTCAGGCCACCTTACCCAACAGAGAGGGGGCTGTTCGGAAAGCCGACGGTTGTCAATAACGTTGAGACGCTTGCAAACATTCCATGGATCATCAATCATGGATCCGCAGCCTTTGCTGAGATAGGGTTTTCAAAGAGCAGGGGAACCAAGGCAATATCCCTGAACTCACTTTTCAGGAACCCCGGGCTTTATGAAATAGATATGGGTACGACAATAGATCAAGTGGTAAACGGTATAGGTGGAGGTTTGAAATCCGGAAATCTAAAGGGAATTATTGTTGGCGGGCCCATAGCGGGAATCATACCGCCGTCCAGGTTTGGCACCAGGATTGGCTACGAGGAGATGAAAGCCATTGGCGGTGAACTTGGGCATGGTGGTATAATAGCTTTCGACGAGGGTACATCAATAAGGGACCTGATTTCTCATGTCTCGTCCTTCGTGGCTTACGAATCATGCGGAAAATGCACTCCATGCAGATTGGGAAGCAGGACAGTTGAGAACATTTTCTCGGGTAACAATAAGGGGAGGTCATGGACAAGGAACGACTATGAAATCCTTTCTGACACGCTTCTTGAAACAAGCCTTTGCGGACTTGGAGGTGGACTTGGAGAGTTCCTGAAGAGTGCTGCTTTGAATTACCCCGGGGAGGTGGATGCGTGTTTCGTGTAACAATAGATGGTATTGAGGGGAGATTCGAGGAGCATGAAACGGTCCTTGAAGCCGCAAGGCATTTGGGCATAGAGATACCAACTCTATGCCATGACAAAAGGCTTGAAGAGTACGGGGGATGCAGGTTATGTATAGTCAGAATAAACGGGCGATCTAGGCCTGAGACATCATGTACCACTAGAATACAGGATGGAATGACAGTGGAAACCTCAGCCGACGATATCGAAGAGGAGCGGAAAACCCTCTTGAGATTGATGACGCGTAACGGGGAAATGGATCTCAGTGGACTTGACAGGAGGAAGGAGTTCTATCATCATCTGGAGCATTATGGGCTGCTTCAAGCAGATCTGCCGGATGTTGGCAGTAATGGTGCAAAACCTTGGGAGGATCATCCGTTTATTCGGGTTGACATGGACAAATGCATAGACTGCTACAGGTGCGTGAGAATATGTGAGGAGGTACAGGGGCAGTTCGTCTGGCAGAGGTGGAACAGAGGAGACAGGGTTGTCCTTCTCGCAGACGGCAAGGAAAGTCTGAAGGAGAGCTCATGCGTCAGTTGCGGGGCTTGCGCAGATACGTGCCCCACCGGCGCAATTGAAGATCTGTCAATAGAGAAGGAAGGATACCCGGACATGTATACCAGAAGCGTATGTCCGTACTGCGGTACAGGTTGCGAAATAAGCATAGGTACGCGGAATGGAAAAATTGTAGAGATACTGCCGGTACAGGATTCTCCCGTTAGCAAGGGACATCTGTGTGTCAAGGGGAGATACTCGTTCGGTTTTGCAAATTCCCCGGACAGAATAACGGACCCAATGATCAGAGTTAATGGAAAATGGAAAAAGACCTCATGGGAGGATGCCATACGGTTCGTTGGTGACAATTTTAGAAATATACTGTCCAGATACGGTCCAGATTCCATAGGGGTTCTGGGTTCATCCCGTGCAACAAACGAAGAAAATTATCTTGCGCAGAAATTTGCCAGGATAGTAATCGGCACAAACAATGTTGACGGATGTGCAAGGGTGTGCCATGCCCCAACTGCGGCAGGAATGGGATACACACTTGGAACCGGAGCGGCAACGAATTCCTTCGACGACATCGAAAAGACGCATACCATGATGCTCATAGGCGTGAACCCCACTGAGAACCATCCCATCGTGGGTGCCAGGATTAAAGAAAGGACGCTGAAGGGTGCAAACCTCATAGTCATCGACCCAAGAAAGACCGAACTTGCATCACTTGCGAGAATTCACCTGCAGATCAAGCCAGGAACGAACATTCCGCTTCTCAATGCACTCGCAAATGTCATTGTCACTGAGGATCTCGTCGATCACCGCTTTCTCAATGAGAGAATAAGTAATTTCGATGTGTTCACGAAGTTTCTGACTGAATGGACACCGGAAAGGGCTGCCGGGATATGTGGAGTGGATGCATCCAGGATCAGGGAAGCGGCAAGAGTGTATGCAACCAGTGGGCCCGCGATGCTATTCCACGGCCTTGGAGTGACTGAACATTCACAGGGCACAGATGGCGTCATGGCAGTTGTAAACCTAGCACTACTAACTGGCAACATAGGAAAGGAAGGGTCGGGAGTGAATCCGCTCAGGGGACAGAACAACGTTCAGGGATCGGCTCATATGGGCTGCGATCCATCCAAGCTCACCGGTTATGTTCCAATCGAAGCTGGAAGGCAGAAATTTGAGGAGGTCTGGAAGAGAAAAATTCCAAAAAACAAGGGGCTGGACGAGATGCAGATGATCGATTCCGCAGCATCCGGGGGGCTGAAGGCACTGTGGATACAGGGCTGGGATGTATACCTTACAAACCCGGACATGAAGCACACGGAAAAAGCATTCAATTCTCTTGAATTCATGGTCATACAGGATTTCTTCCTCAATGAGACGGCCCGGAAATTCGGATCGGTCTTTCTGCCAGCGGTCACGTCCTATGAGAAGGATGGGACATTCATGAATTCCGAAAGAAGGGTGCAGAGGGTCAGAAAGGCCATTGGCCCCATGGGAAATTCAAAGGCAGACTGGGAGATAATCGATCTTGTGGCACAATACATGGGCTTTGGGCAGGACTTCTCTTTCAATTCGCCTGAGGAAGTCTGGAATGAGATAAGGGAACTCTGGGATGGAGGACACGGTATTACATACGGAAGGCTGGAAAATGGTGGCATACAGTGGCCGTGCCCGTCAGAAGACCATCCGGGTACGAGAATACTGCATACTGATAGGTTCACCCTCGGCAAGAAAACATCGCTGGTTGAGATAAAATACCTGCCGACATCAGAGGTAACAACAGTGGATTACCCGATCCTGCTTTCGACAGGCAGGTCTCTGTTCCAGTTCAATGCGGCAACAATGACAAACAGGTCAGGCAACAGGGCGTTCCATGATACAGACTATGTGTATCTTTCACGGGGAGACGCCGAAAGGATGGAATTGAAGGCAGGTGAGCGTGTCAGGTTGGTAAGCAGGTATGGTGAAGCAGTGACAAAGTTTTCGGTGGATTATGATCTCAAAGACGGGACAGCATTCGCAACCTTCAACGATCCTGAAGTCGGGCTCAACCAGATAACAGGTCCGCAGCGGGATTCAAAACAGAACACGCCTGAATACAAGGTGACTGCGATCCGTATAGAGAAAGCTTGAAGTCAACTACCCCGCCCTTACGGATGTGGCTTGTTGCTTTCCGGGGAAGCATGGAAGTTTTGCACCACCCTTCATCTGTTCAGCAGTTGCTATGAGAGATACTAGATCCTGCGAAAACCGGGAAAGTATTCCTTCACAGTCGCATCATTACTTGTCGGATATTATGCATTCCAATGAAATTCATGAAACATTGAATAGTAGGATCACGCTCAAAATATCAATCATTTATCCTAAAAAAATAGATCAAAATAAGGAAAAAATTGTGGTGATAAAAATATTTTTGAATCAGCTGTTTTCAAAATCCTCTACAAGCAACTTGAGATGGAAACGCTCAAACCCATGTATGATGATTGGGAAATAGTCGTATCCAGAGGTTATCTGCCCGTCATTGTTGTACGGTCCGGATCCGTTCACGTAGTTCCACCAGAAGTTGTGGTTCCAGTTGTCTGTGTAGTTTACGCCATTTCCGGAATAAATGCTGTACTTGGGGCTTATTGCCGTGTTGTATACGATGAAGTAATTGCCCGATATCACGTTACCACTGCTGTACACTGTCAGGCCAACCGGTCCATATGGTAATCCGGTTAAGGTCGGCGATACGCTTATCACTGCATAGTTGGTTGCATTGAGCTGCGACGATTGTATAAACAGGTTGTTGAGCACATAGTTGTTTCCAGACTGCGTATGAGTGTTGTAGATAAGCATGGAACTGTCCAGTGTTGTGAACTGATTGTACATTATGACATTGTTCTGTGAATTCCAGAGGAGCAGATTGGCCACCGGGAACCCGGTCTGTTCAAATGAAAACCATCCGGTGATCTGGTTTCCATATACAGATGCATTGGAAGTTTGGTATAAAACCATTCCGAGGTTGTTGGTGGAAGGCAGGCCAAAGAATGCAGTAATCAGCTCACTATACACATTGTTTGCATAATTCACCGTGAACGATGGCGCTGACGTTACTACAGTGTAAGCGCTTATGTCATGCAGCAGCAGTCCGGAGAATGCGGGAAATGCATAATCGTTTAGTTCTCCAAACAATGGGTTAAGGTATCCGCTCATCGGCGCGTTGTTGTAGATCACATAGGGGTTTCCCTGCTGTCCGTTTCCATAGAATGATATGTATTTCAGTTGGGCATTATCCATCGCGTAGAGCGGCGTGTAAACTCCCATCCGGTAATCATGGGTTAGGGTTGTTAGTCCATTGTTTCCAGGATTAAGTGTTGTGAGCATAGGATTGTAGTTGCTCAGCATGATGCTGGATGAAAGTTCCCCATATGGGAGGGCGAATGAATACTGACCGGTATTACTCAGCGGAACCCAAGAAGCAAGTGTCTGGTTGAACGGATTGCCCGGAGAAGCAAACACGAATGAGTTTGGAGGGTTCACTGATCCGCTGTATGTGTACATCTTCAGTCCTATTGAGTTAAGTCCCCACATACCATAGACATATGAAGGTCCGGCAGTAAGGGTAGCAACATCGTTAGAAGACCATGAGACTGCTACGCCCTGAGATGTCTCGCCCGTCTCGGATCCAACATCAAATGTGTCAGGGAAGTTTGCGTAAGACGCAGTCGTCGCATTCATGTATTTCAGCTGCATTGTTGCGCTGATGTTCAGCACGTTTGCCGTACTCCCGCCGCCAGGTCCACCAAGCATAATCTCAGCATCATATGGTATGTATCCGTCTGGTGTATACGTGTTTCCGCTTATCAGATACTGGGGAGCTGGTGCTGTGTACGTTGGGTTGGAAGACGGGGTTGAATTGAAGATTATCCTGTCATAGCTGCCAGAAATATAGTTTCCGGATGTCTGCAGGGAATAATTGTAGAAGACAGTTGATCTGCCGTTGATGACCGATGTGTTTAGATACAGGTTCAGTGAGAACGGGTAAGTCACTTGGAATGTTGGTCCAACCGCGTAATAGTACTCAGGAGCCACAGGGGTTCCACTGTAGTTGTAGAGGGAATTTTGCGTCAGTGTGAAAGATGGGCTTGAGAAGTTCCAGAGGTTGTCGAGAAGTTCAAGGCTCTGCGTTCTTGCTGAATAGAAGACAACGTTCTGAGTCCAGAATGAGTAGTTGCTCGCTCCGAACAGCGCAACATTGTCCAGCACCGCGTTGAGCTGGAAAGTGACACTGTTTGGTCCATCGTCAAGTGCATAAAAGTCCTGCAGGCTGCTCACGTTAAGGGAGGCCATCACGCTGCTGGTGGTCAGGTTGTAAGCTGTCAAAGGCCCTGCACCATTGGAATTTGATATTCCATAGGCACCAATTCCCATTGGTGCGGGAGCTACTGAGTATGAAGGTAGGATAATTCCACCACTTTTATGTACCGTCGGGTTGAAGTTTGGAAGGTATACGTAATTGGCTGGTATCCCCTTCTCTGTCAGTGCATTCATCACCTGTGCTGCTTTGCCGGTCAAGGTTGGGTTTGCGCTCTGCGTTGCCGCCAGGCTGCTCGGTGTATTTGCCTGATTGGGAGTGCCACTGTTTGCGACAACGCCTCCGATCAGTGCCATTGACGACATCACCATTGCAAACGCAACGAAAATCACTATAGCTAGAACAAATTTACGTTTCAACATGCGTATTCAAAAATATATACGACTTACACATATATTAGCATTTTTCTCTACATAAAGTGACTTTTGCCAGGAATTCAATTTCGCAGAATATCCCAAGACTGGGTGTGTACCATTAAGGATTACATGCTGAGGAAGAATTGTCAAAAGGTAATTTTTCGCGCTTTATGCCATGAGAAATGAAGCCATAATTTATGCCTCATACAATCTTAGGACTGAACCTTGCAAATCTAAATATCCAACAACTTCTTATCTTTCTACATGCAAGGCCGCCCTAGGGTAAAGTCACTTGTCGTTTCAGTAACGCTTATAACGGTTGTTCTTGTGGTAACGGCGGTGCCCATCGGAGGGCTTCCTCCGCTATCGCAGCTGCTGAATCCGTCATCTGGAGTATGGGACCCACATATCCCATCCTATGCCACCGGCGTGCAATACCTGAACGTTACCGTCAATGGATCGACATCAGCTATTGTTGTTTACAGAGAATCTGACGGTTTTATAGGGATAGATTCAAACACCACGTGGGGCATGTATTATGAGCAGGGATATCTCGAGGCACAGTATCGCCTTGAGGAGATGGATTTCCTTAAGAGAACAGCACTTGGCACACTATCACAGGTAGTTGGGCCATCCGTATTGTCCTCAGATATATTCTACAGGACACTGGAGGATTACCAGATAGCTGCCGAGGAACGGGCGGGCCTAACAGTAACGAACCAGACATACCAGGCAATGCACAGTTTCGTCCTGGGCATCAACGCATACATAAATTCCCTGACGCCAGCAACTCTTCCGATACTCTTCAAGCTGCTTGACTACGCTCCTCATGCCTGGAACGTCACAGACGTGCTTGCGGTGCAGCAGCTATTCATCTGGCAGAATAGCGCTGGCGGAATGGATCCGCTATATTTCAATTACGCGCTCCAGAAAATGCCAGAAAGCGTGATTCAGGGGCTTTACCCGTCCTATCCGGCAGGAATTCAAAATCCAATTGTGCCAAATTCCATTAATCCATCAATATACAACGAGATCGGGGATATGCAGAACCTGACACTTTACTCACCATCATACAACTATACCGGAATATCGTCTCCAGGGGTTGCACAGAGCGACGCCCTCGCCATCAGGGCATATTCGCAAATAAATGCAGAAGACTCTTATGCCTTTGAAAAGTACTTTGGTTACAACGGTTCCCTCAACATGCAGTATGCAACATTCAGGGATTTCGGCAGCAACGACTGGGCGGTTAACGGCGTCAAGACAGGCAATTCCTCCGCACTTCTGGCCAACGATCCCCATCTGACTACATCCGCCCCATCCATCTGGATTGGATTCCAGCTGGTTTCTCCCGGGGAGAATGCCGTCGGGGTAATATTTCCCGGTTTTCCAGGAATAATCCTCGGGCACAATACCAACGTTTCGTGGGGTGCAACAAATGGCCAGGTGCAGGAGACTTACTTTTATGCTGAAACGGTTAGCAGCGCGCATCCATACATGTATTACATGAATGGTACGTGGAACAGGTTCCAGTTAATCAATGAGTCCATCCCGGTGAAAGGGGAGGTGAATTACAGGCTAACGGTTGAACGTGCAGCAAATGGTGTTGTGATTCAGAACGGCAGTTCGCCCATTGCAATGGACTGGACCGGCCTTTACCCGTCCTATGAGATCACTGCTGTGTTGCTGAATGATCGCGCAAACACCGTTAACGAGTTCAGGCAGAACCTTGTCGCATACTTCAAGGTAGCAATACAGAACTGGGCGGTGGCAGATTCCAGTGGAAATATAGGAATATTCCCATATGGCAATTACCCTGTAGTCAATGCGGGAAACCCGAGAGGCATACTTCCCGGTACGGGACAGTTTAACTGGATGGGCTTCATCCCTATTGACAAGCTCCCCTACCTGTATGATCCGGCAAGGGGTTACGTGTTCTCTGCAAACCAGATAACTGTATCACAGAATTACCCTTATTACATCGGCTGGGATTATGAGTCTGGATACCGGGCGGATGAAATACATTACCTGCTGAACTCAACTTACGGGTTCAACACGTCAAAAATGGAAAGCGTTCAGCTCTCTGTGCACGATTTTACCTCCAACATATTGCTCAGGCCACTGCTCTCTTCACTTGAATATGGTGGTTTGGCAGGAACAGCCGGATATGCTAACATTTCTGCTTGGGACGGCAACATGACCGTAAATTCTGTAGCTGCAACCATATACTACTTCTGGCTTTCCAACCTCGTGAATGACACTTTCAGGCCATACCTGCAGTATTATAACATAACTCCAGCGGAAGGCCTCAAACAGACATCTTTCTTCCTTGGATCCGATGCCACATATCACGGACCGCTGATCGAGGACATAATCAACTGGACACTCACCAATCCCTCTATCCACTGGTTCAATAATCCCATTACAGGGAAGGCAAGAAATGAGACAGATGTCATGCTTCTTGCATACAACCAGACCATAACTTATCTTGACTCGGCATATGGTTCAATCTCGGGCAGGTGGGAATGGGGTAATGTTCATCAGCGCGTTTTGTCCAGTTTCTTCGGGGTATCATCCATGAATACTGAACAGCTTCCAGCAGCCGGAGACGGAAACACGGTGAATGCTGCTTACGGCCTTGTGTCAGATTTTGGTCCATCCTGGAGAATGGTGGTTAATATGAGCCATCCGCAGAGCGCTGTCGGCATATACCCTGGAGGAATATCCGAAAATCCCCTTAGCAGCTATTATTCCAATACGTTCGCAGCGTGGAACGACGGAACCTATTTCAGGCTGATTCCGGAAACCGCGCCAGCCCAATTCTACACGGGATATGCAGGGGTGGTCTAGATGAGATACGGCACTCTCATCGCTTTTCTTTCCAGCCTTCTGATATCATTTGCCCTTTCATTCACATATTACTGGTATCTGATATTCATTCCTGACATTATAGTGGGACTGTTCCTTGTGGTGAGGATCAGGTACGCTCTTTTAGTGGGCATTGGCGCTGCTCTTGGTACTACCCTGCAGATCCTTTCCTATGAGGGTTCTTTCAGGCTGTCTGAGTCAGCGCTGGTAGCTGGCGTTGCTGGAATTCCAGGTGGATCAGCTATATTCTTTGCCTTCACATTCATAATTGTGTTTATCATTGCTTCTCTCGGAACCGCTATAGGGATGTCACTGAACCCTGTGATTAAAAAAAGGGAGAAGGATAATAACCCCGGTTAAAGCGGAAGGCACATGCCAGAGGCAAATGCAGTTAATGCAGCAGCCACAGGTTCGTAATCCATATGAGCGTGAGTGGTGCAAGAAACCATTTATTCCCGTCAATGTGCTGATCTCAGCAGGCTGGTATGTATGTCAGATATTAAACAAAAGCAAGCAATACAAACAGTACAGCCACCGGGATATTAGATACCTTGAAGATGACGAAAGCACCATTAATGGAAATCCGCAGAAATGCCACTATCATGTATCCATCCATGGTCCGGTCTCCACCGCAGCAAGGGTTTATTCACGGCGCAAATCAGTGTAAGCAGAACGCTGTGAAGACAGTAACTGCCAAGTAAAGATCCAGTCACATCAATCGATAATTGTATCCTGGTTCAGGCAGGACGCTGGGCTATCCTCTCAGGATGGGCATAAACATTGAATCTTTCTTTCCTTACAAAGCATGCCAGGGTGATTCCGAAGGTTTCTGCGACATCAATGGCAAGACTGGAAGGTGCAGAGATAGATGATACGATGGGAAAGCCGGCCATGGCAGCTTTCTGAAGTATTTCAAAACCTCCTCTGCCACTGATCTGGAGTATGAAAGGTCCCATTTCAAGCAAATCGTGTGAAAAAAGATATCCGATGCATTTATCGACGGCGTTATGCCTCCCTACGTCCTCCATTGTCACAATATGGTTCCCCTTAATGTCGAATATTCCGGCGGCATGTATTCCGCCTGTGATCCCGAATAGGTTCTGGCTTCCCATCATTTTTTTAGGCAGTGAGAGTATTATGCTTGCGTCCACAGTAGCCGATCTTCTGATGATTCCCTTTCCGCGAATGAAAATTTCGTTGATGCTGCTCTTTCCACAGACTCCGCAGCTAGAACTCATGAAGAAATTCCTGCTGTTAAGCTTAATCGGGGGCAATCCATCACTAAGAGCTACAGTGACAGCATTACTGCCGCGATGGCATTCGACATGATGGACATCTTTCGGCGACTTGATGAAACCCTCTGTCAGGAGGAAGCCTAGAGCAAGTTCTCTGTCATTAACAGGTGTCCTCATTGTTACCGCAATGTTCTGGGATTTCCCATCTTGTAGGATGCGTATCTCCAGTGGTTCTTCAGTCACAACAGAGTCTGAATCCTCCTTGTAGGAACCCGGGTAGGTGAATCTCAACGCTCTGGTCACTATGTAACCATAGCTGTCCTCAGTCCTGATCATGTTCATGCTCTCCATTCTTCTTTGAGAAACCCTTCATTATGCCTGTGAGTATCCTCATTCCGGAGCTGACGTCAGGATCCTTAATCAATGAGTTGAGTGAAAGCAGGCCTATGGGCTTCCGTGGATACTCAAGATTTCCTCTGTTCATTTCGTCAGCAGCATTCTCCATAAAGTTCCTGATCATCTCTGGCTGGAGGCGCGAGAGCAGAGTGTACATGGCTGACACATTCCTGATGAAATTCTCCATGTGCCCGTCTGAAAGTTCCTCCGTTATTGTAGAAAGGACGTCCTGGTAATTCTCAAACAGTGAGGAAGCTATTGAAAGGATTCCGCTGTCACTTAGCGCCTTAACGACCTGCATAAGTTCAATCATAGATTTTCCGTACTTTCCGGATATGAATTCCATTGCGGCAAAACTGGTTTCAGTGTTATTCTCATCCTCAATAACCCTTGAAATCGATTCAGACATCTCAGTTCCCTCCGTCCCTGACTATTGGCTGGTAATCCTTTCTTTTCCACTTCTCCTCTATCCTTACACCAACCTGGGGCTTTGGATGCCCATACCTGGGATTAGTGATCGGCAGAGGTATGTGTGGCTTTACTCCGGCAATCTTTTCCATCTTCACAGGCAGTTCTTTATACGCTGGTGTATGCGCGATGGGATCCATCAGCCTGCTTGTGAGTATATTTACGCCTTCCTCACCGGGGTCGTTCATGGGCATGTACATCTCCCTGCCTGTTACACGGTCAGTCACAAGTACCCTGGTCTTCAGGTGACCCCATCTCGACGTAAGCCTTACTTCATCGCCGTTCTCTATCATTCTTTCCTTAGCGAGTTCAGGAGAAATCTCGACGAAAGTATTCGGTACTTTTTCCCTTATGCCAGGACTCCTGTAGGTTTCATTCCCCTCATGAAAATGCTCCAGCAGCCTCCCATTGTTAAGGTGCAGGTCAAACTCGCTGTCAACAACAAGCGGTGGGTGGTATTCCAGCGGATAGAATCTTGCCTTTCCGTCAGGGAAGTGAAATTCATTTTCATAAAGAAGGGGGGTATCCTTGCCACTCCGGTCCACAGGCCACTGCTGGCTCGAAAACCCCGCCAGTTTATCGTAGGATACTCCAGCAAAGATCGGTGAAAGTCTCGCGGCTTCCCTCATTATCTCGGAAGGGTGCCTGTAGTTCCAGTCGTAGCCCAACCGCTTCGCAATCATCTGGATTATCTCCCAGTCAGCCTTTGCATTACCCATGGGTTCCATCACTTTGTATATCCTCTGGATTCGTCTCTCAGTGTTTGTAAATGTTCCTTCCTTCTCCAGGCTTACCGCTGCAGGAAGCACCACATCGGCGTGCTTTGCCGTTTCCGAGAGGAAAGCATCCTGAACCACAAGGAAATCAAGTTTGTCTAGCATTTCTCTAATATAATTTGTAGAAGAACCGGTTGTGACAAGCTCCTCCCCGATAATGTACATACTCCTGATCTTCCCGTTGGCAATCCCCTCAATGCAAGTGTTGTTGTCTACCCCAGGAGAGTCTGGAATCTTGCATTTCCACTCTTCCTCGAAGCGTCTTCTTGCATTGTCATCAGATACTTTCTGGTATCCGGGGAGGAAGGCATTCATGGATCCGAAATCGCTGGCCCCCTGAACGTTATTATGTCCCCTGAGCGGGTAGGCACCGGTTCCTGGTCTGCCATAGTTCCCTGTAACCAGTAGGAGATTTGATATGGATGTGGACGTGTCACTTCCTGCCTGGTGCTGCGTCACACCCATTGCCCACAGGATGCACATACTGCCAACGCTGTGTATAGTTTCAGCCACGCTCACAAGTGTGTCCCTGCCAATACCGGTAACTCTTTCCGCGTAATCGAGTGTGAAATGTTCCAGGCTCTTCCTGTAACTCTCGAAGTCCGTGGTCCTGCTGGCAATGAATTTTGTGTCCGCCCATCCCTGATCAATGATGTATTTAGTTACCGCTGAGAGCCAAACCAGATCGGTTCCAGGGTTAGGATGAAGGAAGATATCCGCTCTTTCAGCCATTTCGTGCTTCCTCAGGTCGGACACGATTAACTTCTGGTTGTTGAGCTTGTGTGCCCTCTTGACACGTGTTGCAATTACAGGGTGGGACTCAGCAGTGTTTGTACCTACTGCAATTATGAGGTCTGAACGGTATATATCGGTTATGGAACCAGAATCGCCCCCGTAACCCACTGTGCGCCATAGGCCAGTCGTAGCTGGAGTCTGGCAGAATCTGGAACTGTTGTCTACGTTGTTGGTACCGAAAACCTGCCTCGCAAGTTTCTGCATAAGGAAGGATTCCTCGTTTGTTCCCTTGGAGGATGCGATGAATTCTATTGCATCCCCTCCATACTTTTCCCTGACCTTTGAAAGACCATTTGCCACAACCTCTATTGCCTCATCCCATGAAGCGGTCCTGAAGTGATCAGCTTCCCTTATCAGTGGTTTTGTAAGCCTGTCGCTGCTGTTGACAAAATCCCATCCGAATTTGCCCTTTATGCACGTAGAGATTCCGTTTGCCGGTGATTCCGGCATCGGCTGTACCTTGAGGATTTCTCTGCCCCTTGTCCACATTTCAAAGGAGCATCCAACGCCACAGTATGTGCATACCGTCTTTGTCTTCCTTATCTGGGACTTCCGCATTGCCGATTCAATATTGCTGATGGCCATGACCGGCTTCATTCCCAGAGTTGGTTCCAGATCCTTCACCAGGTCTATCATCCTCTTCTTTGTCTTCTCTCTAATTCCAGTGAAGAAACCAGCCTTACCCAGCATGGTCTTCTCCATCAGGGCATTGACGGGACAGACCGTTACACAGTGACCGCAGGATACGCATGAAGACTCGTTTATTGGTACATTGTTGTCCCACACAACCCTGGGCCGGTCAAGCGTCCAGTCCATGGACAGAGTTTCATTGACCTCTACGTCCTGGCACGCCTCCACACATCTGCCACAGAGTATGCACTGGTTAGGGTCATACACATAGAACGGATTGCTGTCATCCACTGGATACGGTTTAGGCTCAAAGGGGTATTTCTGTTGGTCTATTCCAAGGTCGTGCACAGTGTTGTGAAGGGCACAATCACCGTTGTTGTTCTCGCATACAGTGCAGTACATATCATGGTTATGCAGGATCCTGTTAGTTGCCTCTACCTGTAGATCGACAACATCCCTGCTCTGTGTATCCACAACTAACTCATCTTTAACGGGTTCCGTGCATGCCCTGCAAACCCTACCGTTGACTTTCACAAGGCAAGTGTCACAGCTGCCTATGGCCCCAAGATTTGGCTGGAAACAGATATGGGGAATATCTATCCCGCTGTCAATAAGAGCTTCAAGAATCGTGGTCCTTTCTGTTGTTAGTCTTGTTCCATTTACCATCATTGCTTTCAAGCCATCATTCATAGCAACACCGAAACAATAACCATCAGGGGCATACGGCGTGAAGAAATCTCCTGATAATTATTATAAATTATAACTGAACAACATATTTATATCTTGGCCATCGGACGCAGCCAGCTAATGAATTTATGACCACATCATAACTCATATACTATGCCAAACCCTGCAAACACCCAGCTAAAGAAAAATATTTTACAAACTTACGATCAAGAAAGCTCCGATCCCTCAGGGATGATGTCAGAGTGGAAAAGGATCTCGCGGATTCCATGAGATATGAGGTGGGATACAGGTCCGTCTATTTACATGGAGCCAGGTGTATACAAAACGATGACACATTGCAAGGACCTAGTTATCACAAGCTCCTGATGGCCTAAAAAGTGCTAGACCTGTATGTCTCTTTTTTCCATTCTTGAAAAAATTAACAAAGGTTATCTTAGTAAGAGTGGTATAGGAACAGGTCGAAGTTTCACATTGGCCCTTTCATTCGAGTTGTGATGTTATGGACGGAACAGGCTGGAAACGTTTTAGATTAAACGAAAAGAAGGATGAAGCGGAAGGTGTGAAGAGTTTCATCTTTGAATCAGCTGAAACACCCATGTACTTTTTGCCGGGACAGCATGTAATATTACGCCTTCCCGATCTCGAGGGAGATCAGCGGGGAAAAATGCGGCATTTCTCAATTTCAACATCACCCCTGGAAGGAAAATTCATAGGTATAACGACCACTATAGATCCAGTGGATTCCCCATTCAAGAGGAAGCTCGATTCACTGGAGAAGGGAGAGGAAGTTGATATCTTCGGCGCAATAGGGAAGTTCATCTTTGATCCAGGCTTATGGAAGGAAAGTATCGTTGTGCTAATTGCCGGTGGGATCGGGATAACTCCCTTCAGGAGCATGATAAAGTATGCCCTGTCAATGAATGGGAATTTCAGGATTCGCCTCATCTATTCCGGAAAAACATCAAAAAACCTTGTCTTCAAGAACGAACTGGATGGGTTGGCTGCAGGGGATTCCCGGCTCAAGATATTCCACACTGTGACTGGAGAACAGGAAGGAGCCGGCAACATGCACCGGGGCAGAATCGACCAGGATTTCATCAGGGGAAGCGTGGAAGAATTGGATAATGCAATATTCTATATATGTGGTCCTCCGAGAATGGTCGAGGAAGAGACACGCATGATAGTATCAGAACTCGGTGTGGACAGAAACAGGATACGTACGGAGCAGTTTCTTGGCTATTGAATCCACCACTGTTCAAATATCCATCCCGGAAGACCTATTCCTTCATCATTTTTCTCATCATTTCAGCCATTTTCCGGGCATCATCGTCACCAGCCTTCTCAAGATTTTCAACAACACCCTTCCTGTCGCTGAGGGGATGGTTTTGGCTCAACTTCCATCCAGCATCCACCGTCTGTGATTCTACCCTGAAAGCAACAATCTCCCCGACCATCTTCTGGTAGTACGTTTCCTTTTCTCTTCCTTCTTTGCGCCACTCTGCGTCCAGGAATGTTGACAGCCTGATCAGGAAATCCTCCGTTTCCTTCCTTTCCATTATCTTGAGAGTGCCGGTTATCCTGACGGAGACATAGTTCCATGTCGGAACGGACTTCCTTATCTCGTACCATCTGGGCGAGATGTAGTGGTGGGGTCCGGAAAAAAGTATGGTGACTTTTCTGCCCATTGCTTCCTTCCACTGTGGATTGCTTTTGGCCATGTGACCGTATATGACGAGCTTCCCGCCCTCAACTTCGTGAATGAGGGGTATGAGGGTAGTGGTAACCTCATCGCCCACAGGGAAGAGGAGGAAAGCGAAGGGGTTCTCCTCGATGAAGCGTCTTATCTCGTCGAAATCACTTTGTCTGAAATAATCTGGAATGTACACCCTGTTCCATGGTTCCCAATTATAAATGTGTTTGCAGAACTAAAAGAGGGAGTAAAGATGAAAATGTTCGGGCAACTCTCTCCTAATGAGTAGGAACAGCACGCTTTTCAGAGAACTTTCCAACGAGCCAGCCCCCAAACCCTATTCCCCATAGGAGGTCGGGATAGACAATCATCCTTTCCATCCCACCATGCCCGAGCCCCAGATATATTCCCGGGATATACAGTATAAGAGCTATCAGACCGACAGTGCCCAGTATTGCCCAGAGAACCGACATAAGGTTTCTGATCTTCACGAGCAGGAAATAAGGTGCAATCGAGGACATCAGGAACACCAGAAGAGAAAATATGAGGTGCGGCGATCCGGTTGTCTCAGGAAAGAGCCCGACACCCATGGCTCCAACACCAGCAAGAATAAGCACCACTAGAAGCGGCTGGGAAAATCTCCTTATGAAATATCCTGCAACTATTATGAGTAAACCAAGAATAACTATGGATGTGTTGAAAATGTAGGCAGTGCTCCCTACTCCAAGGTCACTGATGTAGTTTCCAGAGACACTGTATTTCGGATAGAGTATCTCTGCAAGAAGCATAAACAGGATAAACTGCACAACACCTATGAAAAACGCAATTCCAGCTATCTTCATTTGAGTCTCATTGTTAGTTTCCATAATCTCTTACGCACTGGAATGAAATATATTTTTCTCATCTGGATAGTTTTTTTGATATTCGCGGAGTCTCAGGAATAATGTCCCGTAGATGATCAAACGTTGGCCCGTCTTCACAAAAAACGTATGTCCCCTTCATTCCACGGGACAGCATTATCCTGTAGCGGTTAATCAGCATGCTTCTTGCTCTTTCCGGGGATGTTATGGCGAGTTTCTTCAAGGAATTATTTCCACCGATCCCGTCCATGATTTTATCTGGCTGTATTGTCCAGGATCCCCTCCACACAAGATCCTCACCCCAGATCAGTCCCACGTAATCTGATTCAAACCCCTGCGATCCATAGATGGAGGCACAGTACTGCAAAGGATCCTTCTTTCCCGTCCAGTATGCCGGGTATTCAGTCTTTTCATTCATCAGCCAGACAATTTCAGGATCAAAGACTCTCCTCTTCTCCTTTCTTCCGTCGCTTTTTGTGAATGATGCAAGTAACGCAAGTTTTGGAAGCTTATCTGAATAACTGCCTGTCTTTATTTCTTCCATGGCACCCAGCATCTCCCTGATATTGGAAAAAAGGCGAAAATCGTACTGCAGAGGCTTAGAAGCAATATTCCCAGAGAAAATTGAATTCAGGAAACTATCATAATTCCTGCCCCCAAGGACCCTGTAGAATCCTTCAAGTTGAATTTCAACGACTCTCCTTCCCACTCTGCGGGCCTGTTCCGAGAATCTTACCGATGTGCCAGCCTCATCCCCCAGCAAGATCTGATCCTCATCATAAAAATAGACTGACGTAAGGGGTCTCTCCATTGTAGTTGCAATCACATCCTTGGTCATTCTTTGTGCCTCATCATAGATGATCAGGCTTATGTTCCTCAACCTGGCTGGATCGAAATTCCTTTCGCCAATGCCCCTGAAGTTGGCCATTGATCCGGTTGAGTAATACTGAAGGAGAGGTGCAAATCTCGCACCAAGAACCTGTCTCAGGGTGTTGATTAGCCGGTTGTTTCTGTACGCAAGAAGGGCGCCATAACCTCTCCTGATGGATTCAAACAGAAGGGCGAGTGCCACCAGGGTCTTTCCTGATCCCATTCCTCCTCGCACGAGGAAAACTACCTGTTCCTGTTGAGCAAGAGCATTCATGACCTGGGACAGGATTTTCATCTGTTCTTCGGACAGCCCGAAGCCAGCGTTGAGGAAAGCCATGGAGGCATCTTCAAGTATCTTGCCAATGTTTGCCTGAACATAATCTATCAGTCTTCTGCCGGTTTCGAATGATCCCTCTTCGATTGCCATGATATCCTCTTTGGTGGCAGCCTGCTCCGGCAACAACTGCAGTTCGCTTTGAAGCTCCTGACCGTTGTAAATGACTTTGCACTTATCCCCATCTGTGGTGTGATACATGTATACAACGCCATCAAAGTTTATGGTTCTCGACGCTGTGTGAAAATTCCTGAGTTTTGACACATAATTCTCAACCTGATAACATGGATCGATGTGCATAGACGAGTCTCCTCTAACCGAGAATTCATCAAGCTTTCTGTAGGTTTTCCACCCCTTCGCCTCAACAACCAGTGCCTGTCCGTGGCGAAGGAGAAGGTAATCTGCCCTCTCAAGACCAATGGGGAATTTCAGCTCCATGAATACCGCAGTGCTCTCTGATACGAAATTTTTCATCGCACTTAAGGACCCTCGCCAGGACATCTCTTGTTCTATTTCTGGTGGGGAGCCATATTCGGCCGCGAAGTTGTTCCTCAATTCAGAAATGATTTCAACATCTGAAACGGAAGGAAAATTCGCACTGAAAAAGAGGGATGACTGCAACTTAATGTTATAACTGGTCTTTATATGTAAACGTTTGTCACAGTTTGTCTCTTTCATGGTAAGTGCTCCAAATATGACGTGATCTGAAGGCTAAAATTGTAAGGATTTCATAGGAAAGCAATTCGTAGTCATGCAAGTGTTAACCTCGCCTCTTTGCTGGACTGAGCTCATTAACTGGACACATATTTAATGGAGCCGTGGAAGATGTCGGATACGCTGCATTTGACAAAAATGGCATACCCGGTCGGAGATATTTCCAGAGGGCAGTGGATGATTATCTTGACCACCATTTGCACGCATTTGAATCTGGGAACTCCGAGAAAGAAAGGCACAGATCCTTCAGTGATTATCTCCGTGCGCATCCTCAGTTTGTGGAGAAGTATGGCACTATGAGAGCGCGACTTGCGGAGGGATCTCCATAAGACATTGAGTCTTAGCAGCCTGGAAAGAGTGTGATCGTATTAGAGATCCAGAGAGAAGCAATCAAATGGGACAGGAAGCTGCAAGATCGGAAGTTATCCAATGAGTGTTTGGTAATTTGTGGGCTTTGTTCGTTCCCTTAATCAAGCATCTGCGGGACTGGTCAGAGGTTTCTATGAGGTTTTCCGGGTGCCTCTAATCTTCAAATTAAGGTAATCACAAAGGAAAGAAATAATGGATTTCAGCACTAAGGGCATGAGTCTATGACGGTTTGGGCTGGTCCTTTGCCTTTGTGAGCTTTCCCCTGAGGAACGAGGCTGTGTTTATCCATCCATATATCCAGAAAGCGTTTAGGGCTATGGCAATTACGGTGAATGCCCATATCAGCCCTCCAAACCCTGTGATATCCATTATTTTTATTGTGGATGTTGCAAAAAGGCCAAGTGGGAAACCATATGCCCAGACGCTTAGGCTACCCTTCGACGGTCTGGTGAATATTATTATGGTTACCACAAGAAAGTTCCAGACTTCGAAGCCCCATAGCATCACAGATAGAAGGTTCACTGTTATCTGTCCAACGCCAAGATGATCTACTATCCCCGATCCAGAAAGCGTAAACAGGTTGATAACTATGAGACTGGCAATTCCGACAGGAAGCATGGTAGTTGGAAGGACGTCATGCATCTTGGTGGCAACATGACCTGAAAGGGCAAGTGAACCGATGAATATGTATAGGAAGAAGAAGATTCCGAGCCCCAATACCACGAAGAAAAATAAGTACTGGCTCTCCACACCGCCATAGTAGTTCATGAGTTCCGGCGCGAGGAAAACGCTTGTTCCAATTGCGAGGGGAGGAATCACAATGGCATAGTTCATTTCGCGGGGGTTGATCTCCTTGGTATATAGTCGGTAGCCAAGTAGGACACCAAGCATAAGCGCGAGAAAATACTCAAAATAGAAATTAGCCAGGGATAATGCTGCTGCCATGGCAGAAATATGGAAGAAATAAATCAATTGGTAGTTACCGACAAAGCCAACAATTGGTATAAGTGCAAGAAAGCTCAATCTGGTCAGGTTATCCCAGTGCGATATAATCTTCTCCCCCGTTTTTATAGCCCTGGCTCCCCAGAGGATAAATATAAGGGCAAATATGGACCATCCGAGGATCATCACGGCTTCGGCGACATCGTGAAATGCATAAATATTAGTAAGCCCGAAGATTAGTATATATACCTGGGCAAGTGCAAGGGTCGAAATGGATATCCCGAACCATTCAGATCCGAATAGATTAAGTGTACTGCTTTTCATTGAATCATGTCCATCAAAATATGTTGAAAAATCAGTTGGACGGTTCACCCGTATTCATTGCTTCCATTGCTCTAAGAATCGGCACAGCAGATGTCAGAACCCTGTTACCAGTTATGAATCTGGCTATGGAAATTGCATCCTCTATTTCAGGCATCGTCCCCCCAAATCTTATGAACTGGTTCAGGTATACAATCGCGCATTCCTCGTATCTTATTGAGATGCTGACTGCAAAGGATATGAGAAACACGAATTTCTGATCCAGCTTATATGGCGAAAGCAATTCTGTTTTTTCCTTGAGGTGCTCATTCAGGATATCAAATGATATCCTGGAAACTGCATTTAGGTTTTCAGGCAGAAAGCCCATTCCAGATTCCTTCTTCACCTTATTGAGTATTTTTTCCACTTCCTGGCTGACTGGCTGCGGAAAATTTTTCTCTACGACAGGGTAAATTGCACTCATGGAGGAAAGCGTAGAAGCCATCAGGGCCATTTTTGCCGCCTTAAGTGCATCCATTATCTCAAGGGGATCGGCTCCAAACTTCCTTGCCAGTTTAAAATGTATCATGGAGGATTTTTCCTGGCCGTTGGCCAGAGATACTCCCATGGCAATCAGTGCAAGTATTTTGTTCGGAACATTCTTTCTTCCAAGGTACAGTGTCGAATTCTCCCTGAACTGTTCCCTCGCCATTTCAGTGCTAAAATTGCCGATAAGTTCTATTACTTCTGGCATCTCGCCAAGAGTGGAGACAGCAAATCTCCTTATTTCTTCCAGGTCTCTGTTCATAGTCTACGATGGGCATTATTTTAATAAACAATCGCCGTAATTTTTGTTGAATAAAGCCCCCATCAATACAAAATTTGCCTTGTTTCAGAAGTTTATGGGATCTGGTCAAGAATGACTTCAAGATCGACGTCGTATATCCCATAGTCAGGTAGAACTTTTCTTGCGTATTCTCTTATCTCAGAGCAATCAGTCCCGATCAGGTCTATCATGAATCTCCTCTGCCCCGTTGTCACAGTGAGCTTTTTTACTCGTTTCTGAGTTCTTATGAAGCTAACTATTTCATCGATCTTATCCGCCGGCACATTGAATGAGATCAGAGCCCTGCATCCGTAGCCAAGCTTTGAGTAGTCTACGTCTGCTCTGCAGCCTCTTATGATCTCCCTTTTTTTGAGTAACACCATCCTGTCCCTGACAGTCCACAGGTTCTTCCCGGTTTTCTCGGCAATTTCATTGTAAGTGAGGGAGCAGTCCTCTTCCAGCATTTCTATAATGGTAAGATCGAGTGCATCTATCTTGTATGGTTTCAACTGTTTGTCATGTTTCCAGTTTATATAATATCTCGCGCTGGATCTTCTTCTCAAATTCCTTTCGCATTGCAATAAAGCTCTGGTCCGCTTAAAATACACCTCAGCTGAAGCAAGATTGGAAAATGTTCTGCAAATGACGAAATGCATTACGGCAAAATTTATATTCCACCTGTTACTTTGAATTTATGGAGGTGCCTGATCTGGAAATGACTGAATATGTCTGCAAGAAATGCGGAACTGAACACGAATCAGAAATAGAGGTTATACAGTGCGGATGTGGCTACGATTAAATCCTTTTTTCAACATTTGATAATGCTCTCATAATTTAACATGTAAAAAACCTGATTTCGCCAATAAACTCAGTGCTCGCACCTAATGTTGCGTATCATTGTTATGGGGCTTAATAAACGAGATGCCACCCCTTACTCTTGAAAGAATTATTCCCGTGAACATAACCGACACACCGACAAGTGAGAAAAGATCGGGTACGGCCATTGCCATCACAGCTCCGAGAGCCATAGTAAAAATAGGCACGGAGAATGCAAGCACGGTTATTCTATTGACCCTGCTTCCGCGTATCATGAAATTCCAGAGAAGGAACTGGGCTGCGCCCCCAAGCGTTGCCATCCATATCAGATCGATAGCGAAGGATGCAGTGACATCCACCCTGAAACCCAGGGGGGACAGGGCCAGCATTATTGCAGCTCCAATTAGGAACTGTGAAGCATTTACGCTAACGGGATCCTCGCTCTTCAATTTTCGATAGAAAACCGTGAACATTGCCCAAAAAAGTGCATTGATCACTGTCAGGGCCACCCCAAGCGCTGTGAACCCATGTATTAAAGGGAAGCCATATATTAGTATTCCAGAAAATCCTATGATTATCCCTGCCAGCTCCATTGCCGAAGGCTCTTCCTTAACCATGAAGAATGCAATTGGAAGGGAGAATAAGGGCATTGAGTAGCTGAGGACGGCTGATTCAGAGGGCGAGACATAAAGCAGGCCGAAAGCCCAGAACATTGTACTGGTAGCAGTCATTACGGAAAGGTAGACTAGATTCTTTGTTATCACGAGTTTTCTGGCAACCGCCAGGAGTATCAGCCCTGCAATGAGATACCTTAGCCCCATGAAAAGGAAGGGTGACGCAAAGAAAAGCCCGTCCTTTGCAAAATAATATGAAAGTGAAGTGAAGATCACATATGGGATCAATAACCAGATCGGTTTCATTTCTCACCGGATGCATATTCTGGTAATTAACTTAACATCCTCTCCTCATGAGGGATGGGATTTTTCTTGTTCAGGAGATTGTAAAGCCTGATACTTCATGCAACCCAATGGAAAACTGTGGCAATTACTTAAATGGGTTTATCCGTTAGTTGTTTTATATGTAAATAGTTAGCTATTACAAATCTTTAAGTATACCTAAATAATTAACCGCAACTCATGTCCGTTAATAATTCACCGGATGACGGGAAGTTAATTTCAAGCGGTAAAAACGCGTTGGTTTTCTCAGAAGGACTGAAGGCTCTTCACCAGGAAATAATGTTTCTACAGATGGAGCTTGTCAGGGGAGAAAACCTCGTGATGCCGCAGTATTTCCTGCTGAAATACATTGGTATGCATGGTCCGCAGCACCTCTCAACAATGGCGGGTTTCCTTAAGGTCAGTAATCCCACGGTAACAGGACTAACAGATACCCTTGAATCACAGGGATGGGTAAGGCGGCAGCCGGACCCAAATGACCGCCGGGGGACATTAATCATGCTTACCGAGAAGAGCAATGAATTATTCTCCAGGATGGAGAAATATCAGATGAAGCTCATGGACAGGATGCTGGAAGGTGCTGATGAGTCCAAACTCAACGAACTCGGGCAGATACTTTCAGGGCTGGCCATGAAAGTTAGGAAAGTGGTAATGGAGAACACAGAAAGGAAAGGAAAGGATATTTTATGACTGAATCACAACCAGCTGATTACAAAAGTATGTCGGAATACGACAGCAAATACGCAACCAGAGTAATGCTTATTCTTGCAGGACTCGTTCTCATTGTAATGTACATAGAGGGTATGCTGACACCTTCTCTACCAACCATAGCACATGACTTCAGCGTTACATCTGCGCAGGTCAGCCTCCTGCTGTCTGCCTATCTCGTGGGCGGAGTAGCACTGACTCCGGTAGTAGGGAAGCTCGGGGACATATACGGAAAAAAGAGGATGCTCACCATAGTCCTTATAATTTACGCAGTGGCTGTCTCTGTTACCGGATTCTCGCCGAATTTTACCTTCATGGTTGTATCAAGGACTATACAGGGCATAGGGCTCACGATCATGCCACTTGGGATGAGCCTTGCAAGGGAGGAATTCCCCAGGGAGATCGTGCCAAGAGCACAGGCGATCATAAGCGCGATGTTCGGTGCAGGATTCGCCATCAGCTTGCCACTTGGATCGTGGGTATCTAACGACTTTGGATGGCGCATGACATACCATACTGCTATCCCATTTGTTGTAGCTCTTGCTCTTGTCACCATAATTGTGATAAAGGAATCGCGGTTCAGGCGCCCGAATGCAAAAATAGACTATTATGGCGCCGCAATGCTGGGATCAGCCCTGGCAGCCTTTGTCTTTGCCCTCTCTGAGGCACCGACGTGGGGTTGGTACTCATTTAACACAATCGCTCTCTTTATGGTAGGAGTCATAATCCTTTTCCCGCTGACAATATATGAACTTGGCTATTCCAGAAGGGTAGGCGAAGCGATACTGAACTTCAAGCTGCTGTCCGAGAGAAACGTGATGGTTGCAAATGTGGTCCTGTCAATATCAGGAATGGGAATGTTTCTTGCTATGCAGGCCCTCACGTACCGTTTTGATCTTCCTGAACCATCTGGCTTTGGAAAAGATATTCTCGCGACCGGAATTGCTCTTGTTCCCTTTGCACTGGGAATGCTCGTGCTGGCTCCCATCACGGGTTCATATGTCTCAAGAGTTGGCGTAAAGCCATTCGCCATACTTGGTGCTGTGCTCTCAGCTGTAGGATTCCTGCTGGAAGCAATCTCACAAAGTTTCACGCAGATGTTGGTGTATGAGTTCATCACCGGAGCAGGCCTTGCCATGCTCAATGCATCGCTGATAAACCTGATTGTCCTCACCGTCAATCCAAAGGATATGGGGTTGGCAACAGCCATGAATGGAACATTCAGGAGTGTTGGAAGCAGCGTGGGCGCTCCGGTTGCAGGGTCAATAATGACAACAATAACGGCATCCTATGTTGTGGGAAGCTCTATAAACATCATGCCCGCTCACATGGCCTACTCATATATCTTTATAATCGCTGCAGCCTCATTCATCGTTGCAGCTTTAATGACCCTACTGGCCAGGGAGGTACTTGGGAAAAATAAATATGCCGGAAAGGCAGAAAAGGCGGTTGTTAAGACAGAGAAGGCAGTACCGGAATCCTGACGATTTCCGGCACATCTGACATCCTCTCCTCCCTGAAGGTCGGAGCTTTCTTGCTCATTCATTTGTAAAATCAGAAATATATCTTCATTATTTTTTTTAGAGTTTATTCAGTTTCTTTTTTTCCTCTGCCAGTTCTACCTGCAGTTCCTTGTTAAGGGGATTCTTATGTATCTTCGCTTCAATCTCCTGTATTTTCATCTCTATGCTCTTCCTCTTCCGTCCCAGATCTCTCTTTCCAAGTCCCATAATCAGCGTTTAAGAATTGCATAAACAATATATGAGGATTTGCTTTGACGAGCGAAAGACGCTACCTGATAAAAAGGAGGGTTTTGGAAAAATAAAGGAGTTCAGGGGGGACAGTTACTCCATGCAGCAGCTCATCTTTGATATATCCCTTGTAAAGGACTGTGCAGCTAGTTTTATCCCTTCGGCAACCGTAGGGAATATGTGGCTGATCTCTATGATGTCATCGTACGTCAGCCCGTATCTTATGGCGTAAACGCCTTCTATGATGAATTCAGCCGCATTCGGGGAGACAACATGTATCCCGACTATTTTTCGGGTCTCGGCATCCGTAACTATCTTGAACATCCCCTGATGTTTCTTCAATATTCTTGCCTTGGGCACGGACTCAAGTGGTATTGTCCTGCTCATGGCCTTCCCGATCTTAGAGGTATACTCGGCTTCGGTATAACCAACGGAGGCAAACTGTGGTTCGGTAAATATTGCCCAAGGGATCTGATCCATTGGAATTGATTTGTCAGTGTGGTTGAATATGTTCGACGCAACAATGGCCCCCTCTCTCGCCGCCAGTGTTTCCAACTTGTATTTTTGATCCACTACATCTCCTGCCGCAAATACATCGGGGTTTGAGGTCATCATGTTTCCATTGACAGCAATGCCCTTTTCTGAGAATTTCACTCCGGCACGATTCAGACCAAGTGATGCAACATTTGGGATACGCCCTGATGCCACAAGTATCTCGTCGACCTCAATCTCTTCCTGGCCTGATGGCGCGGAGGCAACGACAACTTTCTTTCCGTCCCTGATAAATACCCGCAGTACTTTTCTCCCCGTAATGAATTCTATTCCCTCTCCTGAGAGAGAAGTCATGAGAACTTCCCCAAGTTCAGGTTCAATCCCTGCTGTCACTGTGCTATGTTCCTTGATTATCTTTACGGAGGAGCCAAGTCTGCTAAAGGATTGCCCCAGCTCCATTCCTATCAATCCCCCTCCTATTATAGCTAAAGTTTTTGGTAGTGTATTTATGTCCCAGACCGTATCACTTGTGAGAAAACCCGCTTCCTCCAGACCCTGAATCTTATTCACTTTCGCAGAGGAACCGGTTGCAATTATGAAGTTATATCCGGAAATGGTTTTCCAGCCATTTTCGCCAATAACTGAGACAGTATTTCTGTCTGTAAAAGTTGCCTTGCCCTCAAAAACCTTGATGTTTTCGTAAGATCTCAGTACTTCTGCGTATTTTGTCTTTCTCTCTTCGAGAACGGCTTCCCTCAGGGATTCCATCAGTACGGGAAAGTTAACTTCTGTCCTGACGCCCGTTAGACCCGGATACCTTGTATTAATCTGCGTTTGGCGGACATTTGCCGCTTCTATAATGTATTTCGAAGGAACGCATCCCACGTTGACGCAAGTCCCCCCGATGGGTCCATAACCTATCATGGCAATAGAAGCCTGTCCGGAAGTCAGTTCGCTTGCCTTAATCGCCGCGGAAAAAGCAGCGGCTCCCCTTCCTATGATAACGAGATCATATTCTGCGCCCACGTTCATTCCACCTTTCTTACCTGGGCTTTGTAATGAGAATTTTCTCCAAAAACAGGTATCTTTACCAGGTCCTGTGGTGACAATACCCTATCATCCACCACTGCTGAGGCAGTTCCGTTTTCAAGGGATACAAATATGTCAGTTGCTCCTGCACTTTTCAGGCCGTTGCTCACAGTAGATACGCAGTCATTGCACGTCATTCCATAGACCTTCATGGTTACTTTCTTTTGTGCCATGAACCTTTATTGTCTATCTGAATATAAGCTGGAAAGTAAAGAAATCTTTATCTGATAAGGAAAAACCGTGATGAGGATCAACGATCTTGTCTGAGGATTGATGACATGAAAAGAATTAATTCAGGTTTTCCTCTTACTTAGTCATGGTAGCTGACAGGTCCAGAGGGATTGATTTAGGGCGTAAAGAGAGGAAAGAACTCTCCTGCATGGTTTCTGTAGGGGAACGGGTGGTTTGCATCGACCCTTCAATTCCCATACTTCACCTGCTGGGCAAGAAACATACTGCTGCAATAATAGTTGTCATTGGCAATACTGCTGGGAAAAGGAACTTTAACGAGATACTGAACGACATACCCTTCTCCAGCTCCACCATCATAGCCGGAAGACTCAAAGAACTGGTACGGAGTGGGATAGTATGGAGAAACGAGACGGCTGAAGGCATCTCGTACTCTCTCACTCCAATGGGAAGTGAACTAAGAAAAATAATGATAGAACTCTTCAGTTATCTCGACCGGAGATAACATTGGTAGTATGGGAACTCCCATAAGCGTAAACTACTTTTTATTCCGCGGCAAGTACTAATGATGTTTTAAATAAACGAAAGCAATTTTCTCCCAATAAGGGGAGCTTCATTGGAGGCTGAGAGGATCAACGGTCGACCCTTGGAACCTGATCCGGGTAATGCCGGCGGAGGGACTATTTGTGAGATACGTGGATTTAAATAAAAAAGCGAGAAATGGCATAGAAATGCCAGGAAACCTTGGTGAGTGCTCAAGCAGTGTTGTTTTCCTTTTTACGTCAGGAGAGGTTGGTCATGACCGATCCTGTTGACATTTATAACTCTGCTTCTCTGAGTGAGGAGAAATACCTGACTCTGAGGAATGAGATCGATAATTCGGAATGGGGTAGGGTTCATTCTCTTTTGCTGGCAACGATGATGTCAAGCTTCTTTGTCTGGGGAATGCTGCTTGTCATTGGGCCCCTGATCACAAACTGGCCCGTGATTCCCTCTTCATATTACACTATTTTGCTGGTATCCTCACCGGCAGGCCTGTTGTCCGGCAACCTGCTGATGGGATATCTTTCCGATCGCTATGGAAGGAGGAAGATATTCATACTTACGCTTCTCCTTGGCATAGTAGGTATTTGTGGAATCCTGATATCACTGAACGCACTGGAAATTGTCATAGCTATCTTTCTTGCTGAGATGGGTTTTGGAGGTGATGAGACTGTATCACTTGCATTCATGGCGGAACAGTTTCCCATAAGGTATCGCGGAAAGGCACTCATAGTTGCATCAAATTCAGCTAACATCGGAGTCGCAGCAATTTCTGCAGTATTTCTTTTCATACCAGCCTCCATTCTTGACCAGAAGGCAATATTTGCTATCATGATAATCGTAGCGCTAGTCGTTGCACTCCTGACACGATCTAAGCTCCCAGAGAGCTTCAGATGGGCTTTCGTTTCTAAGAGAGCCTCAGGCACAAAAGGTGCAGGATATACCCGGTATGATTATTTCAAGTTCCTTGTGCTGCTGTTCTTTGCAATAACCATTGTGCTCACGTTTGCGCTCGTGGGCTATGTGATTGGTCCCTATGAATTTCCGCACCTGACAAGCATGATAGCCTTTGCTTACGGAGCGGCCGAAGCCATTGCAGGTATCGTTCTTCTGTTTCTTATAAACATGATTGGAAGAAGGAAACTGTCTGTTTTAGCATATGCTGGTGGGTTTATGTCAATGGTTCTTTTCATACCATACGCAATATATTCCAGATCCATAGTAATACTGGCTTTTTTGCTTGCGTTGAACGCAATATTTGGAGAGATGGGATGGGCAGTAAGGGAACTTCTCCAGCCGGAGCTGTTCACAACGGCAAACAGGGGAAAGGGCATAGCCACCGTCAGGGGTGTTGCCTACGTTTTCTACATAGTCACGCTCTTTGCCATTTCGGGATTTTCCCTGACAGATTACATCATTTATGCAGTTATCATATGGGCTATTGGCATGGTTGCATCCGTTGCATGGTACGCGAGAGGAAGAGAGACAATGGATGCCAGCCTAATCTAGTGATGCAGAGGCCTGCAATCACCTTTTCCTCATTTTTCTGTACATGAGGAAAGCGGAAACCACACCCCCGGCTATCACCCCAAGTATGGTATAACCTACCAGTAGTATTGGGCTGGTAGACTGGATGAATGTTATGCCTATGGAGCTATCATTGAAGCCCATTGTGAAGGTACCTCCGGAACTTGAAACGTAGCCAGCTACCTGGCTAATTGTGTAGCTGTACGTCCCGGGAGACAATCCAGGCACAATGATGGTGCTGTTAGTAGTGTTGTACTGCTTTCCATCTATTGAGACGGACCACGGAGTACCAGAGCTGAGCCCCTTCTCGCTGACTGAAAGTGAATATTCATCGGGTGTGAAGTTAAGGTATACCGGCACATTCTCTCCGGCCACAACAACTGTTTCATTCGTAGAAATGAGTGTATATCCATAGGCCGATACCGAGTAATTGTACGTTCCGTTTGTGGCTCCGAAGAATATAAGAGAAACATCCGGAGCACTGTATGCCGTTGTGGGGATGATACCGTTACCGGATATGGTGATATTCCAGTAAGAACCCAGAGACAGTCCGACCGGGACGAATTCTATCTCATACGTTTCGATGGAAATGAATTTGAGTGCTACGGTACTGTTCATTCCACTGACAGTGAAATTCCCAGTTACGGTTGTATAGAGCCCATTTGCCTCGCCATAATACTCATAAGTCCCATTCGGGAGAGAAAACTTGGTCATGCCACTGTTTATTACCCCGCCGAACAGGATAATGGGCACTTTCTCTGGAGTCAGGAAATTTGACTGGATTTCCACAAGGTATTCGGTTCCCGGGTTAAGTGTGGAAGGGCTGAATGTCACTGACTGCGGGTACTCCAATGGGTTCTGATCGCCGCCATAAGCTATCAATCCGCCGTCGTTATGCGGCTGATTGCTGTTTTCGTTATAGTTCATCCAGTAGTTCCCGCTTATGCCGTTTCCGCCTATGATGTTCTTTCCAGGGATTCCGGAAATATTCCATCTATTTGAGTAGGTAACTGTGCCCCCACTGTATATGTCATTCCCCTTTCCACCCGGGCTTACTGCGGGAGCAGTTCCGGAGAAAAAGTTGTTATATATTGTATTGTTTGAACTGAAAAGCTCCAGACCCACAGGTGAATTGCTGTTCAGGAAATAGTGGTCCAGGGCATTGGTGACAGTAGCATCTATGGAAAATACGTTGCCTGTAACAGTATTGTTTGAATGGGTGCTGTTGGGGTTGTAAATGATCATTGAACTTCCCTGGCTGGCGAAATAATTTCCCGTCACGTTGATGTTTGTGGAATTCCACAGCAGTATGTTTGCAGCTGGAAATCCATCTAATGCCCCAGAGAACCACCCAGAGATATAGGAAGAGTTTTCTATGCTTATATTGGATGACCCGTATACCAGCATGCTCAGGTAATTGACCTCCGGAAGGCCGGCAGTCGTGAGCTGGAGAAGATCAGAAACGGGATAGCTCACCCGGAAGGATGGCGGGTCTATTACTGCATGATACGACACATTTGAAATCATCAGCCCTCCGAAGACAGGGAAAGTGAAGTCATTCATCTCCGTGAACAGCTGGTTCAGGCCGCCGCTTTCATTGGATCCGAACAGGACATATGGTGAAGCTGCAGTGCCGGATCCGTAATAGCTGATATTTTTCAGCTGGTTGTTTCCATCTGCAAACAGCGGGGTATATATTCCGGTGGCATAGTTCAATGGAAGGGATATATCATTTTGACCGTTCGACACAAGTTTCGTCTGAAGTGGATCATGGTTACTCATTAAAGCTTCCGCTGAATAATTACCAGAAGGGAGCAAGTACCCGAAAGCCCCGTTCTGATCAGTGGGTGACCATTCTGCCGAAGTGACGTTGAAATTATTTCCAACGCTTATGAACATGAACCCGTTTGAAGGCGAAAGTATGCCCTTGTACTCAGTAAATCCGCTTCCGACAGATCTTATTCCACTCATATTTACCGTGTTCCACAATCCATAGAGAAGAGAGGGGCCTGAATTCAGGTGTACTGCATCGTTTGCGGAATAATATGCAGATACTCCTTCAGAGGTCTCTCCAGTATCGGTACCGAAGTCATAGGCAGATGGTACGACCTTGTAGGCTGAATTCGTTCTGTACTTCAGACTCATGTTTGCGCTGATGTTGTATATTGAAGTAGTGCTTCCGCCTCCTGGCCCCCCGATCATGAATTCCGCATCATAGAGCAGGCCATTGGGAGCAAGCTCCATGCCGTTAACCGTGAAGTTAGCAGGGTTTGCTTTATACCCTGCAGGCTTTCCCTCAGCAGAGTTGAAAGTCACCTTGTCAAACGTTCCGGATGTTGTATTCTGTTTCCCATTTATATTTCCAGACAGGCTGTAATTGAAGTAAACTATGTTATTGGCAGTTCCATTATTCGTTGAGTTAAGGTAAAGGCTGATCGTGAACGGCATGGTTACAGTGAAACTCGGTCCGATCGCTATGTGTACTCCCGGGTAATTAATAACATTCCCGGTGCTGTTGAGTATGGTTCCAGGTTCCATAACAGAAGTGGGGCTGGAAAAATTCCACACATTGTCCTCAAGGGACAGGTTGTGTGTTCTGGTTGAATAAACCATCACATTCTGTGCCCAGAATGAATAGCCATTATTTCCCTTTATGGTGGCGTTTCCGAGAACTGCGTTGAGCTGGACAGATACAGTATTTGGGGCATCGTTCAGGAGGTAGAAGTCACTGAGATTATTGACCGAGAGGGTGCCATTGAAACTTGATGTATTATAACTTCTGCCTGTACCATTTACAACGCCGAAGTCACCTATGCCCATGGGGGCGGGTGCCGATGAGTAAAGTGGCGCGACATGTCCGTTGGTAATGCCTACATTTGCATTTATGTTCGGTAGAAACAGAAATCTACTTAGCGTTCCCGAAGCGTTAGCAATGCCCGTTACTGTCTGATCCAGAGCTTTTACTGTAGAAATTGGTTTCGAGATGTTGCTGCCGGGAGAGGTTGCTGTTGACGGAGTAACTCCGTTCCAAAATAAGGTATGTGATACATTACTCTTGCCTTGAGCCTGCGGAACATAAAGGCCGGAGAGAATCGTGATCGAAACAATGACGATGACACCTGCCATCAACAAGCTTCTTCCGTGGGATTTCATAGGTGGTTAATGCAAATCCAATCTTAAATAGATTAGGTCATCAGGTCAGCGTGAGGGAAAAACCAAATAAAGGCTGTAAGAAAACACCCTAGGCAAAATTCATGGTCTGCAACATGCGGTTGCGAAAGAATTTTTCCATCTCAGTATTGTCAGCAAGAACAATAGCCTCATGGAAAGCAGAGTTCTTTTCCATATCCGGGAAGACGGGGTAGGTTCTTATTATGGACTTTGCCTGGCTAAGACCCAGATATTTCCTCGTGTAGTTCGAGGATGAATATTTGTATGTCGTTAAGAATTCACTGTTGGATCTGGACCTCATGTATTCCAGTGTCTTGTTGAAATAGATCTTCAGGTATTCCTGTTCCTCTGCAGGGAGGCTGTCAAAAACAATCTGAATGGGGTGTGTCCGGTATCGCTTTCCAGAAACCACAATTGCGTCAGCATTGAACTCCTCCCCCACATTATATAGGCCACATCTTCCTTCCATGCTGCCGGAGTCAAGAGTTCTCAAAAAAAGTTTGTTTCTCCTGATCAGGGACAAAGTATCCTTGTCTACCATGTATTCGCGCTCGGTATATTTTCGCTTGGAAAAATGGCTCACATCGACCACGGTTGTCCTGAACGTCCCTGGGCTTGCTAATAGATCGCTTTCTGACAGATAAAATTCGAATTTCAGGTCGTTTTTTGGTAGGCTGGAGAGGAGGTCATCAAAAAATAGGCCAGCTCGATAATTATTTCTTCTTTCCAGAGTAATATTCGAGTTAGTGACTGATCCTGCCACCGTAGTGACGGGAATAGTAAACTTTTCCTCATTTCCTGATGCCTTCGTGAAAAAACATATAACAACATTTGTACCGGTGAACCGGAAAACTCTCTTCTCAATCACTGTTGCCCTCTCTATCCTGTATCTTGAAAAAAGCAGCTTCCTGATTTCGTTTGAGACAGAATTCCCGAAAAGGAAGTTTGAGGGTATAATGTATACCATTTTATCCAATCCCTTCTCAAAATCCCGCAGGAGCGCTATCTGGTAAAGATCCTGTAATCCGCTAGCACTGCCGGTGAAATACCTGAGGTATTGTTTGACATTTTGGTTCTTTGCAATATAACCCAGGTAAAGGTAAGGGGGGTTTGTAATGTGGAATATCCTGAATTTTGTCTTCAGCTTCGGGAATGCCTGTAACCCATCATTCACTGAGATGTTCTTCTCAACTATATCCTGAGGAATGCCATATCCGTATGCTTTCTCACGGGATCTCATCACTGCATCCTCTCTTACATCAGAAAGAAATACATGATCCCTGAAGAACTGGATGCGATGATCTTCCTCAACGTGCTCTAGCATTGGTATTATGAGGTTTCCATCACCACAGAAGTTATCTGTCCAGGCATAGTCAAAAAGCCTGTCACTTATGTTCGGGTAAATATACTCCTCGAAGATATGGACTGGAGTAAGGTGACTCCCAAAATTCCTTCTTCTTTCCTTTTCCAGTCCAGTATCCAGGACTTTGTGGTTTTTACTTTCCATTTCTTAGTCCTGCCATCGCACCGGGTCAAATAATTTTTAGTCCCCCTTTCACGAATCCAGATTCTTCTGCCGGGATAACATTGCCTTGAGGATAAACTCTTTATGGCATTCGATATACTTGCCAATATGAACTACAATCAAACCCCTGACTTCTGGAACTCAATCCTGTCCAGGGCACTGATTGAAGGAAGGTTGACGGTCAGAAAGATCGACGACTTTGGATATCGCGTTCCTGAACCTTCCTCGAGCGGACTTTTCAGAAGATCTGTGGGGGAGCCGAAGGGGCAGATTGCGGACTGGCGCGCCTCAATAGAAGGATCGGTACGCGGGGTGCATGTGCTTGAATACAATGACAGGTATGAGATACATGTCGATAGCTTTGACCCATATAAGAAGCCACTTCAGCATATATTGTTCGATAGCCCTAAAACGGGTCTGGCACTGTTGATGGGTGGAGTCGGTGCTGTACTGTTTATTAAAAGCCTCAGAAGAAAAAAATGAGGAGTAGGTGGATGTTTTCCAAGACAGGTGCAATTTTCAATGTCATCCAGAGGTAGCTGAACTTGGAATCTCAAACGAGAGGCTATATCATGGTCATCTTGGGTGCATCTCTCTGGGGGCTCTCTGGTACGGCAGCTCAGGATCTTTTTCACAGCTATGGATTCCAACCGGTATGGCTGGTCGAAATTCGCATGCTTTTTTCCGGAGTTCTGCTGCTTATCATTTACCGTCTTATTCGGTCAGATAAACCGGCTGCAAGAAACATGGGGTGGAAGGATGTACTGTCTATGGTTATCTTCGGGATAGCCGGACTGCTTGCCGTCCAGCTGGCATATTTCATGACAATAGATTACAGCAACGCCGGTACAGCGACTCTCTTACAGTATGTCGCCCCGTTTTTTATCATGGTGTGGCTTGTGATGACCGGATCTAAACGGGTCTATGTATTCGAACTGGTCTCGGTGCTGGTAGCAATGAGTGGACTCTTCCTACTGCTTACCGATGGAAGCCTTACTGGTATCAAGGTCTCTTATCTGGCGATATACTGGGGAATCGGATCAGCTCTGGCAGCCGCTTTCTATACTGTATATCCATACAGACTCATAGGCAGGTTCAACACATTTCTCGTAACCGGACTGGGGATGATATTCGGATCGCTGGTGCTTATGCCCATATATTACCCGTGGAGCCTTTCTGGCTTCAGCATCGACATTGTTTCTGTCTCACTGGTTATTTTCGTCATCTTGCTGGGAACTGCATTGCCTTTCATGCTATATATTGGAAGCCTGAGACATATTAGTCCGTCGAGCGCAAGCATACTCTCTGTTTTTGAACCGCTCAGCGCAGTTGCAGCCACAGTTCTTCTACTGGGAACAAAGCTGGGTGAATTCCAGATGGTAGGAGGTGCACTCATCGTTGTGTCTACTGTCATAATCAGCATGAAAGGTGGGATTTCAAGATAGTAATCCAGATTGGCGTGGCGATTCAGGCCCACTTCATTCTCAACTATTCATTTCCTTGAAAATCTCATCGTATATGTTCTGCTCTGGCTCTTCCTCGTGTACCGCCTCTGCAGCTTTGTAGATATTTCCTTTCTTGTACGTCCACTGGTTTATTCTCCATGGTTTACCCCTGACTATGTTTACCTCTTCCCTGTGTGTCTCAAGAAACCCATATTCCTCAAGGTTGTAGAAAACGTCTCTTTCCGGGGCAGATAAAACATTGTCGAGCACGTAGTCTTCGTAGCCGAAGAATGAAAGAACAAAATCACAGAGTTCTTCCACGTCACTGTGAATCATCCCTTTTTTACCGTATGTATTTTCGAGAGCCTTTATCAGGGTCTCCCTAGTCATTACGGGCATTGATGATCTCGTGCTCTATTATAACATGCATATTAAATTTTTGTAACTTTATGGCACCCGTTTACAGCCGCTCCGTAAAGAAATATTAGCATAAATAAATTCAATTGGCCTGCATCCTATGTAGCTGTAACATCGATAATGGTGTTTTCAAATGCCCGGAATTCAAGCTCACTGTTTAGCGGTATAATCTGGTTTTCCTTGTACTTGGAGCTTGATACGGAAACCATGAGTCCGTTTCCTCTAAGTACCCTTGCCACAGAATTCTTTCCAGATGGTATTTTCTGTGATTTTCCAGATTTGATAAAGTATTCCACAATACTGCTCTTTCCATGTGAATAGAGATTCTTGATATATCCGGATGGAGTATCCGTTCTGTTTGAATACTCCTCCCTTACCATTTCAAGATCCTTTTCACTGTCGATTCCCATCCACATTGTATCTTCCCGGTAGACGCATACTTCCTTTGCAGCTACGAGTTTTGGGAATACCGTCGTCTCAACATCCTTATCGAAATAATCATCAAAGAAATACTTGAATACCGATCTTCTCAGGAAATAAAAGCCGGCATTTATGTAATAGTCTAGATAGGGTTTCTCCTTAAAAGAGAGAACCTCATCGCCGAAGGTTTCAACAATACCGTAGGGGCTCTTCATCCTGGTTACAAACATTGTCATTCCATATTTTGAATTCTGTGCAAATTCGACGAATCTGTCTATATTCAGGTCAGTTACGGTGTCTCCGTTCCTAAGTACTATGTCCTCGTCAGACCTATGTTCAAGCAGGTTACGGATCGAAAATAGAGTGCCCAGGGGTTTTTCCTCACAGAAGTAGTGGAACCTGACCTCTCCATCAGTCTCACCATAACGTTCCTCTATCTTGTGGCCGAGATATCCTGAAAGTATGTAGATTTCCTCCACTCCTATGTTCTTGAAATCATAGATCTGTCTATCCATTATGGTATAGTTTTCCTTGATAGTTATCAATGTCTTGGGAATCTCGTCTGTAATCGGCTTCAGCCTTTTTCCGTATCCTCCGGCCAGTATCACCCCGATCATTGTTGGCTATGATCATGTTATATATTTTTTATTTGCTCCGATTGATCCTTCTTAAATCCATGATTGATGTTCCTTGTTTCCTTGGACGGAATTACTTATTGATTATGGCCACTCTGGCATGTCCGTTATTCAATGTGGAAGGCGTGAACCGAATCAGTTCACGACGACTATCTGCCGGATGGTTGAGAATTTTTATTGAGTTTCCATTCTTCCTTCAACAGCCCGTAGTATAACTGATCAAAATACTTTCCCCTGAACAGGACGCGTTGCCTGAGGTTGCCTTCAAGCGTAAACCCGAGTTTATCCAGAAGTCCTGTAGAAGGTCTGTTTCCTTTGAACGGGCACGCCTCAATTCTGTTCAGCAGCATGCAGTTGAACCCGAATTCAACAACAGCGGAGGCTGCCTCAGAGGCAACCCCTCTGCGCCAGTAGGTTCGGTTAAGCTCATAACCGAGTTCCGCGCACGCATCCTCACTTTTAATGTTCCACAGGGTGCAGTTGCCGATTACACTCATATCATCCATAAGTGTTATGAACCAATTAATCCCCTCCTTAGCTTTATAAGTTGAGTGAAGTCTTTCAATCCAACCTTCGGCCTGTTCAATCCTGGTATAAGGTTCAGCGCAGTATGGGAGTGTCACCGATGGGTCGGACTTGATTGAAAATACGGTTCCTGCATCCTCATTCTGAGGCTGACGGAGCAACAGCCTATTCGTTCTAATGGTCGGGAAAGCAAAGAATACAGACTCAGGGATCATGTTCGTGTCCGCAGCCACTACCTCAGTAAGCAATTTAACATTTTGTTATTTGCTAAGTTACAGATGTCCTTTCTAAATAGCAACGGGTGGCTCTATCGGAAATTTTTAATCATCCTGTATTGTGAAAAACGAAAGGATCATCAGGTTCCAAGTGTGCATAAAGGGGTCCGGACTTGTGAAACAATTTCCATCCATTTCGTTAAATTCTTTAATATTTCTAAATAATACTGTTTAAAATGAGCGAGGTTGTCATATTAGTCGATGGCCTGAAGAAGAGCTATGGACCGATTCGTGCTGTTGATGGTCTTACCTTCAGCGTCTACAGAGGCGAAATTTACAGTCTCTTGGGTTCCAATGGCGCTGGCAAAACCACAACTGTAGAGATACTTGAAGGTATACGGCACCCTTCCAGTGGAAAGGTTTCTGTGCTTGGACAGGACCCATGGCAGCATGCCTCGCAGCTGCGAAACAAGGTAGGCATAATGCCTCAGGACTTCAGGTTCATGGAGCGTATAACTCCTCGAGAAGCAATATCGTATTTCTGCAGCCTCTTCAGCGTTCAGAATAGGGCAAAGGAATTGTTGAAGCTTGTTGAACTTGAGGATTCTGGAGATGTGCGCTTCATCAACCTCTCAGGAGGACAAAAGCAGAAAGTAGGTATATGCCTTGCACTTGTAAACGACCCTCAGGTTGTGTTCCTTGACGAACCTACCACGGGACTGGACCCTCAGGCAAGGAGAAAGATCTGGGATCTGATAATTAAGCTTAAGGCAGAGCAAAGGACCGTAATACTGACAACACATTACCTGGAGGAGGCGGAAATACTAGCTGACCGAGTTGGCATCGTGGATCACGGGAAGATGGTAGTGGAGGGAACTCCGGACGAGATCATCAGGAAAATGGGAACTGGCAGGAAACTGCACATCCAGAATATTGGTGATATTGCGGCGCACTTGAGCAAGGATCTTGGCCTGACAATGTCAATTTCAGGAGACGACATTGTGATACCAATGAAGAACAATCACGACCTGATAAATATCCTCGCCTACGCTGAGAAGAAAGGTATTGATCTGCCCCGACTTTCCTTGAAAGAAGACACCCTTGATGATATCTTTGTGAATATGGTAAAGGAGAATGGAGAATAAGATGAAGCTGAAGAACATTTTTGCCGATCTGAAAATTTACGCTAAAAATTATACCAGAAGTGGTTCCGCAGTTTTCTTTGTCTTCATATTCCCCATAATCCTAATGCTGATATTTGGATCTATATTTTCAGGAACCGGAAGTTCCCAAGTCCCGCTATACGTGCAGAACCTCGATTCAGGTGGAAGCCTGTCGTCACAGTTCCTGGCTTCGTTGAATGAAACGCATGTGGTAACAGTAAATATGATTCCAAGCAATGTGAATATTCACACATATATTTCGGAAAATTCCATTTCGGATGCTCTCCTCATCCCCTCAAACTTTACAACTTCTGTGGAAGGTGGAAGAGCTATTCTGGTTTACTATGACAACCCGGCAGTGTCTACAAGCGGGATAGCCCAGCAGGCTATCAGTTTTGCTGTCCAGGCAATGAATAATCGGCTCTCTAACACAAGCTCGATCGTATCTTTGTCTGTAAACACCTCGCTAACAACACATACTACTGGATACGTGGATTACCTCATGCCCGGACTCATAGGTTTCGTTGTACTTATTTCTCCCATGTTTTCAATGACCTACGTAGTAAGTTCATATAAACGCGACAAAATATTCCGGCAGCTTTCCCTTACTCCGCTAACAAAATCGGATTGGTTTGTCTCTAAGTTTCTCTGGTACCTGATTGTTTCGGCCCTTTCTGCCGCAGAGATAGTCGCCATCGGAGCTTTTGTTTTCAATGCCAGCATGGCGATCAACCTTTTCATGGCCGCCTTCATAGTAATAGGAGTATTCATGTTCACATCATTGGGGATACTGGCTGGAGCCATAGCAAGGTCAGAAGAGGGGTCTTCAGTCATAGGGAATGTTATAACATTTCCGATGATGTTTCTCGCGGGAACATTCTTTCCCATATCCATAATGCCAGCGTGGTTGCAGTCTTTTGCTCACTTCCTTCCACTGTATTATATAATCGATGGGTTAAACTCTGTGACATTGTACACAAATTATCCTGCGGCGTGGTTTGATCTTGCTGTAAGCTTTGTTGTGGCAGTAGTGATCTTCGTTATGTCTATTTGGAAATTCAACTGGAAAGAGGAATGATCTGGGCTATTGGCAGAGATAATGTGGTGCGCAACAGGAAAGTAAATCTTCTTACTTATGCCTCATGTGCTCCTTCTTCATGCACCTGTCCATAACAACACTCACATTGTTCTTTTTGGCTAGTTCAGCAGCTTCAAAATTCATCACGCCTTCTTGCATCCAGATAACTTTGGGATTGCGTTTCAAAGCTTCCTCTACTATCAGCGGGACCTGTTCAGATTTCCTGAAAATGTCTACGATATCAATGCTTATTCCAGAAGGGACTGAAGAGAGATCTGGATATGCCTTGATTCCATTCCACGATTCCAGGGAAGGATTAATTGGGATCACGTTGAATCCATTCCTGACGAGATAGCTCGAGACATCGTAACTAGGTCTATCCTGCTTATCGGATATTCCTACGACCGCTACATTCCTGTATTTTGTGAGAAACTCTTTTGCCCTGTCTTCATCATACATAATCATGTTAATGAAGGCAAAATAATAAGGCTGACGATAGTGAAGCCATGAAAATAAATCAGTTTAAATAGAGTTATGCAATAATGTGAGTTATGTTCTGTAGCAAATGTGGTTCATTGATGACTCCTACAAGAGACAAGTACATCTGCAACAATTGTGGCTATGAAATAAAGAAAACAAAGAAAGATGGCCTGAATTCCCAGATCCTGAATCACGGCAATTCCAAGGAAGCAATCATGATTAAAGAGGAAAAAAGCGCTGAACCCCTTGATTCCGATGCAGTTTGTCCGAAATGTAAACATCAGGGAGCATATTATCTTCTCAAGCAGACACGGTCAGCCGATGAACCCGAGACAAAATTCTACACATGCCAGTCCTGCGGATACAGATGGCGAGAATACTGATTTCCGCGATATGATTATATAACCATATTTTATCTTAAGGAATCATGGTTCTGGACAATCTAGCTAGTTCGCTTCGAGACACCATTAGAAAGATCTCAAGATCAGGTTATGTGGACAAGGAATTGCTTGATGAGGTGTCGAGAGATATACAGAGAGCACTCCTCAAGGCGGACGTTAATGTAAAGCTTGCACTGAACCTGACAAATACAGTCAGGCAAAGGGCTCTTGAAGAGAAGCCTCCTGCCGGAATGCCGCAGCAGGACTTTGTGGTCAAGATCATATACGACGAACTCCTGAAGATTCTGGGAACTGAATCAGGCATAAGCTTGAAACCGCAGGTAATAATGCTCGTAGGTCTCTATGGGCAAGGAAAGACAACCTCAGCAGGAAAACTGGCTAAATTTTTCACAAAGAAAGGCCTCAATACCGGACTTATCGCGGCTGATATACACAGGCCTGCTGCATATGAGCAGCTTCAGCACATAGCACAGCAAATTAACGTAAAATTCTATGGTGAAAAGGGGTCAAGGGATGCCCTTTCAACCACCAGGAACGGATTGAAATCTCTTTCTGACACTGCTGTAAGGATCATAGATACCAGTGGTAGGGATTCTCTGGACGCTGGTCTTATACAGGAGATAAGTGACCTAAAGAAGCACATACAGCCGGATGAAGTCCTTCTTGTTATGGATGCTACTATCGGACAGCAGGCTGGACCTCAGGCAAAGACCCTGAACGAAGCTGTCGGAATAACCGGCGTTATAATAACTAAGATGGACGGAACAGGAAAGGGTGGCGGAGTTCTGAGCGCCGTAGCCGAGATAAACACTCCCGTTTATTTTATCGGAACAGGAGAACATATGGATGATTTTGAAATTTTCAATCCGAAGAAATTCCTGTCGAGACTGTTGGGACTCGGTGACCTGGAAAGCCTGATGGAGGCGTTCAAGGAGACGAATATTACAGAGGAGGAGGCAGAAGAATCGGTTAACAAGCTAATGTCGGGGAAGTTCAACTTAAAGGATATGTATGACGTATGGGAGAAATTCTCCCAGCCTGGAATTTTGCAAAAACTGGTTGATTCACTTCCGCTATCAAAACTCCCCGGCGGTCCAAAGATAAACCAGGCGGATGTCGAGAACGCCGGAAATAAGCTTTACAATTACCGGGTTATAATGGATTCCATGACGTTCAGTGAGCTGGAGGACCCTGAGATAATAAACTCCAAAAGGATAGCACGTGTTGCCAGGGGATCGGGGAAAACAGAGGCAGATGTAAGGAACCTTCTAAAGGAATACAAGGGGATGAAGAATAACCTGAAGCTTATGAAGGGAAACCGGGGATTCAAGAAAATGCTTAGATCACAGATGAAGGCAGGAAACTTCGGTCTGGAAGAAGAACTTATGAAGTAGCGCTATAATACGCTTCCCAATATATCCGAAAAATTACCATTGCCACGGAAATGAAAGTTTGATCCAGATTTCAGCCTGTTTTTCAAGGTTAAGCTGTTCAGTCCGGTGATGATATCCACAATTCCTTTATTATTGGTGCCTCTGGACAAATCCCCTATTTTTCTCTCATATTCTGTGATAAGGTTGAATGCTTCGGAAACAAGCATCTGGTTTAAGGTCTCTGCAGCAATCATTCCGGAAACGTATGCGTTCTCTATTCCCGTTGCCCAGCAGCCTGAATTCACCCCGGCGGAGTCACCGGTTACCAGCATGCCTGGCATCCCAAGTTTCTCCGGATCGCCTGTGCGGTTAATTTCCGCTGACGCTATCTGTAAGCTGCCCCAGTTACCGATGTTCATGGTATTCTCTATAAAGGCAGAAATGGATTGTACCGGATCAAAGCCATCGTCCAGTCCAATTGCAATGATGTTGGCAATACTATCCGCCTTGGGGATCACGGCATACAGTGAACGCACGTCTCTACCGAGGTAAATGTCAATGCTGCTGCGGTTTTCAAAATTTCCGACAACTCTGTGCTGGAAACTCCTTGCAACACGCTCACCCTTTGTAATACCCAGCTGAGGTGTATTTCTCATGAAAGAGGAATCCAGCCCCCCTGCAAATATTACGGCCCGGCATTTCTCATCCCTGACGGTCTGGCCCGTCCGTAACTTGACACCTGTGATTGAACCTGAATCAAGCAAAGGAGAGATGGCTTCTGTCTTAATTTGTATTTCAGCGCCAGCTTGAGATGATAGAGCAGCAAGATGTTTCTCAAATTTATCCATCTCGACGCTGTAAAATTCCATATCGTCAAGAATGATTGATGCACTGGCTTCGTCGACAAATATACGAACTTCGCGGAGTGTTCGGTCCATCCAGTGTTTCTCTGTCTCTACCCCCATCCTCTCCAGACTGTTCCTAGATAGAATCTCATAATCCCTCAGGGGTGATCCTATCTCAATTTTGTTGTCGACCATCAAGGTATCTAGCCCAAGTTCCGCGCTTCTCTTTGATGCAGCGCATCCAGATGGTCCTCCACCTACCACTATGACATCATACAACAATCACACCTTCCAAACGTAATCCTCATGGGTCTAAGGACAGAGATCCAGAATCCTATCCAACTTGTCATGCGGGTGTAAATTCAGGAAAGCGGAAAGCGCTTCTTTGCTTCCTCTATCTCCTCGGTAACAATTGGTCTCCATTTCATGAAATCAGTCGGGTTCTTCGGGTAATTATCATAAATCTGATTCATCTTCTGCATTTTTCTGACGGCATAAACCAGATTCCTGAAAGCCCCTATGTTCCTAGCCCCCTTCATGACCATCATGAATTTTGAAGCCATGCTCAGTTCAGGTATGAGCCCCAGCGTGATGTCAGAAGCCTCTTTTCTCGTGAGAAAATTCTTCATTCCGTAGTTCAGGATGTCATTGTCGAGAGATTGCAGATATATCCTGAATATTTCCATTCCAGCTGTTCTCTTGCCATAAGCCTCGTTGTAATCCACGTTATACTGCCACAGCCCATTCAGGCTCACATCATTGTTTTCTATGGCCCTTACGGCGTTTTCCCCTGCGAGCACCCCTGATATGAGTGCGGGCCCAATTCCTCCGGCACTTATGGGGTTCGGCATAGCCATGCTGTCCCCAGCTCCCAGGTATCCATTGAATACAAGGGATTCCATCTGCCTCCTGACCGCAACTGACCAGTTTCCCTTGCCGTTATTGTTCTTGTTGAAGAGCTTAAGATCCTTGAAAACCGTGCACCACTTGACATATTTATCTATAAGAGATTGCAGATTGTCGTTCCTGCCAGTTTTCTTGTTCTTCAGATCGAGGCTGCGTTTCTGCACACCGAGGCCAATATTGATACGCTTTCCGCTCTTTGGAAAGACCCACCCGTATCCTCCTGGCGCAAGATCATTGTTCAGGTGTATGAGGGCATTCTCCGGATCATAATATCTAAGGTCTTCGTGATCAAGCTCAAATTCGTAGATATACCTCCCGGTTGATTCGATATCATCGATGTCAACAGTTCTGTCGACATATGGGTTCTCCGGCAGTTTACGCCTGATGACTGTAGAAATGCCCAATGAATCGATGACAACCTTGCCTGTAAATGTCTTGATCTCTTTTGCTCTGTTCTTTCCCTTGATACCTTTCACGTAATTATTTTCTATAATCGGGGCTTCAACCTCAAATTCTGGGATATAGTGAACACCACTCTTTAGCGAAATGTCAAGCAGTTTTGACTCGAATTCAGGGCGGTCAAGGGTATAGCCTACGCCATCAAACATGAATTTTGTCTCAAGATCAGGTGACAGAGCATAAACGCCATCCACTCTCCTGTCAAGTTCCGGTCTGGAAAAGGAAACACCTGTCTTCTTTGTAATAAAATCAATGTGGCTTCCTGCTACGGCATCCCCGCAAGTCCACCCCCAGACGGTCTTCTTGCCTACCTCATTCTGAGGATTCCTGTCAACCATCAGCACATTGAGGCCGGCCCTGGCAGCCATAGTTGCCGCAAGATTACCGGACAGACCTGCTCCCGCCACCACAACATCAAAGTTTTCATCACTGCTCATAAAAATCCGCGTCTATGTGTGCAGATATACAACTATATTAAAAATCTTACGGGATCGTATCTCTGTAGAGTAATGCAAATCGGATTCAGAAAGATAAGGAAAATGTAATTCGACTCATGATTTTTTCCGCTTTGAGTAATAATCGCAGAATTCACTTATTTTGCATATCTCGCACTTGGGTCCTATGGGGCGGCACACATGTTTCCCGAATTCAACAAGGGTTGGATTGAATCCCAGCCATAGTTCCCTTGGCACTATTTTCTCCAGGATATGCTCGGTATCCTCAGGGTTGTTTGACTTGGTAATACCAAGCCTTGTTGCAATCCTCTGTACGTGTGTGTCAACGGCTATAGCTGGAATCCCGAATGAATCTGCAAGAACAACATTGGCAGTTTTCCTGCCGACTCCAGGTAGTTCAGTAAGTTTTTCAATATCGTTTGGAACCTTGCCGCCATATTTCTCTTGAATAATACGCGAAACCTCTAACACTCTCGCTGCTTTCACGGTGCTAAACCCTACCCTTGAGATCAGGGCTTTCACGTCTTCATACCTGGCTGTAGAAAGTCCTCTGGAATCCCCATATCTATTGTAAAGCGATCTTGAGGCCGCATCAGTTACCTCATCCTTTGTCCGGTGCGAAAGCATTGTTGTGATGAGCACCCAGAATGGGTCACTGAATTCAAAGTGGTGAGGAGGGCTTTGTTCCCTGATCCTCCGGTATATTTCACGAATATTATTTTCAACGGCTTTCCTGCTCATGAAATTACCGCAAAACAGTGCTGTCTTCGATCCATTTCAGGTACTTTGAGCTTCCGTCGGAGGTTTCAAGTGCAATAGCCTCGGGAACCTCATAGGGATGGATCTCCGTGAGGCGGTACATGGCACTCTTAGATCTCTCCTTCGATGTCTTTATCACCAGCATTATCTCCTGATTTCGCTCAATTTTGTCTCTCCATCGAAATATGGAATTGATGGATCCGATTATGTTCACACAGGCAGCCAGCCTTTCTGTAACCAATATTTCGGCAATTCTCTGTGCATCTTCCATCTTTGACACCGTTGACAGGATTAATGAAGCCATATACTCCCAACACCGTCTATTTTATAAAAGTTCCATGGTCTGCACAAAGCCCGATTTCTCCACAGTATACAACAGTGTTGCCGGCAAGCGAGAATTCCAGTATCTTCAGTTCCACTCCAGCTGCCATTGCAAGGAAGAACGACCTTACGAAATCCGGATCAGTATTAGCGTTTGGCATAAAACAGGATGCATCATCCCTCATGACAAGCACAACCAGGGTGGCTTGGTATCCATTCCTCACCAGCTTAGCAAGCAGATCCATGTGTTCTCGTCCACGTTTGGTCGGGGCATCGGGGAACTGTGCAACATGATCTACCACAAGGGTGCAGCCTTTTACCTCAATGTAGCGGTTCCCGTGTATAAAGTCTATCCTCTTATTTCCCACAGCCACCTCACGCCGTGCGTTCCGGTTGATGAAACGCGAGGCAATATCGGAGTGAATCCGTGTGTCGGTAACTATCCACCTTGAATTTTTCCTTGCAGCTGTTATGGAAAATTTTGTCTTCTCACCTTCAGCTGGGCGCACCAGAACTCTGGCACCCTCATATATCAGCTCCTTCAGTCTCCCGGGATCATGCAAGTGGCATTTTAGCGTCTCTCCATCTCTTGATACATTCACCACGAACCTGTTGGGTCTGTCTATGACGGTACATGTGAACAGACTCTCGGGGAATGTGTAAACCGGGAATCCTATTTCCCTCTGCGTGAAGGAACTGAAAGCCGCTTCTGGCGAGCAATCACCCGATAAGCCCAAGAGATTTCCCGATTTTCCGGAAGGCCTCAATTGCGACATTAAGGTCATCCTTGCTATGCACTGCGGAAGGCATCAGTCGGATTCTAGCGGTTCCTTTCGGCACAGTTGGAAAAACTATGGGGGATGCAAAGACGTTCTCATTCTCAAACAACTGCTTGCTGAGCTCAAGCGTTTTCTTTTCATCACCAACTATTACCGGTGTTATGGGGGTTTTGCTTGTTCCCGTGTTAAATCCAAGATTTCCGAGCCCTTTCTTGAGGTATGTTGCATTATCCCATAGCTTTTTGAGGAGTGAATCATCGCGTTCAAGAATTTCAATGGATTTAAGAACGGCAGCCGCATCCGCGGGATTCATTGCACTGCTGAAGAGGAAAGGCCGGGATCTCTGCTTGATCAGATCTGCCAGATTGTTGGAGCCTGCTGAAAAACCCCCAACGGCTCCGAGAGCCTTGGAGAATGTTCCCATCTCCACATCTATTCTTTTGGATAGATTAAAGTGATCTACTATACCTCTGCCATGGTCTCCCAGGACCCCTTCCCCGTGCGCATCGTCCACATACGACATCGCGTCGAATTCGTCAGAAAGATCCACAATCTCCGGCAGAGGCGCAATATCCCCATCCATGCTGAATACTCCATCGGTTATAATCAGCGCGCGCCTGCCTTCCGATCGATGTTCTTTGAGCTGTTTCCTGAGGTCCTGCATGTCCATATGCTTGTACATTACTCTCTTGGCAGAACTCAGTCGTACACCATCTATTATACTGGCATGGTTAAGTTCCTCACTGAAGACAATATCATCCTTGCCAACAAGGACAGGAATAGTGCCGGTATTTGCAAGCAAACCTCCCTGAAATACAACAGATGCTTCCATATGTTTAAACGCGGCTATCTTTTTTTCCAGTGCTATATGTACCTCCTCAGTACCTGCAATGGATCTTACAGCACCGGCACCTACTCCATAATTTCTAAGGGAGTCCATTGCACTTTTTACTGTTTCCGGATGGTTAGCCAGGCCGAGATAATTGTTGGAGCACATGTTCAGTTTCCTGACGCCGTCTATCATTACCCATGATCCCTGAGCGCTCTGTAATACCCTTATGGGAACGTATCTACCGCTTGCCTTGAGTTCCGATATCTCATCAGCTACCCAACCTGTTTTGTTCATGACATAGTAGCCTTATTTTTCATATAATTTTTGCCTAAAATTGCCGCATAGATTTTTAATTTTCCTTACGATGGTCGTTCATGGTATTCAAGCATATCCTTGTAACCGGAGCATGCGGCCAGGTTGGCAGTGAACTGATCTCTGAACTTTCTTTACGGTACGGATCCAACAGGATCATTGCCAGTGACATCAAGCAATGTTCCCTTCCGGAAGGTGTTAGATTTGTACCCATGAACGTTCTCGACAGAACAGCCTTGGATGCAGTCATAAGGGAGAACGGGATAGACACGGTATTCCACCTGGCAGCAATTCTGTCTGCCGATGGAGAAAAGAATCCTGCGCTTGCCTTCTCAGTTAATATGCAGGGAACTTTCAACGTTCTTGAGAGTTCAAGGATCAATTCAGTTGAAAGGGTCATGATCCCGAGCACAATCGGAGTTTTCGGACCGGAAACACCAAAGGACAACGTCCCTGTTCTCACAATTATAAAGCCAAGGACCATGTATGGGATAACAAAATATGGGGCTGAACTGCTGGGAAATTATTATTTTGAAAAATACTCCCTTGATGTCAGGGGATTGAGGTATCCGGGCCTCATCAGTTATAAGACACCTCCAACCGCAGGCACCACGGACTACGCGGTGGATGTTTTTTACCATGCCGTTACAGGAAAGCCTTACACGTGTTTCCTGAAAAAAGACACAAAACTTCCAATGATGTATATGCCGGACGCAATTGGATCTTTCCTTAAACTTTCAGAAGTTCCGAGGTCAAGGCTCAGATACTCAATGGATTACAACGTATCGGCCTTCACATTTGATCCCGAGGGATTGTTTGCCGTGATAATGAGATATGTACCGGATCTGAGGGTCAGTTATGAACCAGATTTCAGGCAGAAAATCGCTGATTCTTGGCCAGCAAGCCTTGACAGCATCGATGCAGAGAATGACTGGGGGTTCAAGCCAGAGTACGATCTGGACAATACCGTGAGGGACATGATAAGTCACCTCAGGGAGAGGTTGCAGAAAACAGGGCACCTCTGACCCGGCAAATTCTCATAAAAAACCAGCCTCTCCCGGCAAATTTTGCTGGTTTGCACTGATTGCTATACCACTATATATAAATGATTTGTTTATAAAGAATTTACCTTACAGTTATCAGTAAAGTAACACTATTTTAGTATGCCTCTCAGGGCTGTTCTTCTAAGGCCTAGCAACAGAACCGGAAGTGCCTACATGACCAAATGGGGATTTCTCCCAGCTCCTTTGGGACTGCTCGCACTCGCGGGTGAGTTGCTGCGGATTCCAGGGTGTTCCGTTGAAATAATTGACATGGAGGGCGACAACCTTACGCTTGATCAGGCTGTGGATGCAATACTGCGGATAAAGCCAGCCTTCGTCGGGATAACGCTTCATGCCACCGCAGCACACAATAATGCCGGATACATTGCGCGTAAGATTAAGGAAGCAATGCCAGAGACCGTTCTGGTTGCGGGCGGTCACCATGCAACCTTCCTTCCCAATGAAATCCTGAGGGAGGGTTTTGACATATCCGTACTTGGCGAAGGTGACGAGACCATATACGAGATTGGTCAGGCGGTAAACAACAATTCTGGTTTTGATACAATTGATGGTATAGTTTACAGGAAGGGAAACAGTTTCATAAGGACAAAGCCGAGAAAGCTGATTGCTGATCTGGACTCACTGCCCATGCCTCCGCTTGATCTGCTTGATGGGAAAAAATACACATTCGGAGTCTTCGGGGAACACGAGAAGGTCATGTGTCTCGAGACATCTCGCGGGTGCCCATATGCATGCGATTTCTGTTCTGTTACGCCTACATGGGGAAACAAATGGAGGAATAAGTCTAACGATCGTATTCTTGCAGAGATGAAGATGGCAAAGAAGTTTGGTTACAACTGGATATTCTTCACGGACGACATCTTCGTTGTTTATCCAAATATCAAGCAGCGTGAGCGCTTGTTTGACAGCATTATTGAACAGAAAATAGACATGAAATGGATAGTGCAGATGAGGGCGGACGTAACTTCAAGAAACCAGGAACTGATAGCAAAGGCGTCCAAGGCAGGCATGCAGATTGCCTTTCTGGGGGTCGAGTCAGGCAGTGAAGAGATTCTGAAGAAGATGCACAAGGGGGAATTCACTCCGCAATCAGTAGATGCTGTTAGAACACTTTCTAAAAACGGTATAATAACTCTGATTGGAATGATGGTGGGTGCCCCTTACGAGAAGTTCAGCGACGTAATGGCATCTGTCAGATTCTCCAGAAAACTTGCCGAGGCAGGCGCTGATGCCATCCAATTTTCAATATATACTCCCCTCCCGGGAACCAGGGTATTCGATGATGCTCTCCGCAACGGAAAGCTTTTCACGCTGGACTGGGACAGGTATGACGTACTGACTCCAGTTATGAGGACTAACCTTGGGCCTATGGCCAGTCAGATCGCACAGTTCTATGCGTATTACAGTTTTTACATCTTCAAGTTTGTGATGGGGCAGATCAGGCGCGTAGTTTATCCAGAATCAAAACAGAAACTCCTCGACAGCGCTACAAGGTTCATAAGGCGGATGATGCCTATGTATGTGAGGGATTTCTTCTCGTTCCCCAAATTCCTGCTGAAGACATATGATACGTACTGGGAAGGCAGCAAAACCCCAATTCTTGAAAAGGAAAAAGTTGAAGAGGTACTTACAACATCCAATACAATCGTCTACGATCTTGATGGAAGCAAAAACCCCTACTTCATGATAAAGGAGTCTCAGTGATAATTTATTTATTCAAAAGCCTGGTACTTCAAGCAGTTGCATAATTGGGGCTTCAACCTTCCCTTTCTTCCACCGGTATGGCAATTCGTGGAAGGCTACAGAATTATTATATAATGGCATGGATTAAACAATGGTAATTTTGTATTTTGAGTAACCTCGGCTGATTAAGGTCAGGTATCCATCTATATAAGCTTGAAAAAGCCGCCAAATATGAAGAAGATGTGATGTAGATATGGAGAGAGAAAGATCACGTATTGCGTTGATGGGACTGACCTTCAGGGAGATGTCGCAGGTATTGGCAGCATGGGGTGGCTGGCTAATAGACGGCTATACTTCAATCGCATACCTTCTGGTTGCTGTAGATATGAGCAAAGTATTTTTCCCAGCTAACTTTGGATACCTTGCCCTGATACTTACCCTGCTTCCTGTAACCTTCGGGGCTGTGGCAAGGTCTGTAGGATCGCTTGTGCTGGGGAATTTCCTCGGTGACCGCATAGGCAGGAAGACCCTGCTTACCATATCCATCCTGGGCTTCACCCTGTTCTCAGCCTCAAAGGGTCTTATCCCCTCATACAGTGAGATCGGAATTGTCGCTCCTATACTTCTTTATGTCATACTATTTATAGAGGGACTGTTTGCTGGGGCTGAATACGGTGGAGGTGCAGCTCTTGCCATGGAAAGCGTCCCCGCAGAAAAGAGGGAACCCGTCGGGGCATTCATGCAGAGTGGCTACGGAACAGGTTATTTTCTCATTGTTTTCGTCGACCTGATGCTGACCGGGTTATTCGGGGCTACCAATTATGCGGCCTATGGTTGGAGGTATCTGTTCTTCACAGCGCTAATACCCGGCGTGCTCACATTCGTTATCAGATTCTTCTCCAAGGAAACAAGGGTTTTCAGGAAGATGAAGGAGGAGAAAGAGATAGTCAAGTCGCCTGCTGCATCGATGTTCAGGGATTCACATGTAAAGTTGATCTACGGACTGATGATCACTACAGGTCTCCTTTTCATAAATACGGCAACATTCTCATTTTATCCGATACTTGGTGGGGCAGATTTCCTGAATCTTGGTTCTGGCTTACTCGACGCGTTACTGCTAATTAATTTTGTTTCGCTGATAGGAGTCTGGTCTGGAGGATATCTCGCCAGGAAGAACCGGAGCAGAAGGCTGCCAATGCTGGTTTTTTCTCTGGTGTTCACAATTCCAACAGCAGCCTTTGTTATCTTAGGTTACAGCTCAAACATATTGGTCTTCGCACTCGTGTTCTCGGTGCAGGCATTCTTGGAAGCAATGATATTCTCGGCCCTTCCGGCCTTCCTGGCCGAAACTTTCAGCAAAAAATACCGGTCGACTGCGGTCGGGTTGGTATACAACGGTGGGGCAATATTTGGAGGAACAGCCATAGTTCTCCTTACAGCACCCGCAAAACTCATAAACATAAAACTGCTCTGGATCATTGAGGTGTATGCTGCCAGCATTCTCCTGATTGCCGGACTGCTGCTGAGCAGAAGCTATGAGAAACATCAGGGAGACGTAATAGATCTCTGATGTCAAATCTTTCTCATAAGTATCTGCTGAATGGAGTGGTCCTGGCCCTTTTCGAGTATAAGGTGTGCCCTCCACTTTGTTTTCTCGATATTTTCCCTGTAGTTCAGACCATTGATCTCGTCCCAGATTCTCGAGGATATTTCTATAGCTTCATCTCTTGATAGTTCACTGTATTTCCTGAAGTATGATTTCGGGTTTACGAACGCATTCTCCTTAAGGAGGAGAAAACGCTCGATGAACCACTCCCTAATCAATTCCTCGGGGGCATCCACAAATATTGAGAAGTCAAGGAAGTCGGAGACATATACGGGTTTTGGCATGCCGTGGTTTATACCGTCACCAATCTGCAGAATGTTCAGCCCCTCTATTATAAGCACATCGGGTTTCTCAATCTTTATGAACTGATCTGGAAGTATGTCGTACTCAAGATGTGAATATACGGGCACTTTGGCCAATGTCTCTCCTGATTTTACGGATGTCAGGAAGTTGATAAGCTTCCTGATGTCATAACTTTCCGGGAACCCCTTTCTGTTCATTATCCCCTTCTCTTCAAGTATTTTATTAGGATAGAGGAAACCATCCGTTGTAACAAGATCGACCCTTGGCTTCCTTGGCAGCCTCTCAAGGAGCAGCTTCAGGATCCTGGATGTCGTGCTCTTGCCCACGGCGACACTTCCTGTGACACCAACAATATATGGAATAATTGTGCCATCTTCGCTGAGGAACTCGTTTCTTGCCTCATGAAGTTTCACGCTTGCGGTTATGTAAAGATCAATCAGTCTCGATATGGGGAAGTAGAAATCCTCAACTTCATCTCTCGCGATGCGATCATTCAGTGACTTCACTGCTGCGATCTCTTCGTCCGAGACAGAAACAGACAGGTTTCCCCTCTTCTCAGACCATTGCTTGCGGTTGAACGCAAGATATGGAGACCTTAGCTTTCTTTCCTGAGGATCAATCATCTTGAATTACCCTGTTCAGACTCATTTCAGGCCTGGATGAGACTTCTAATTTATAGTTCAACAATATATAATAATTGGCTAAATCATTCATGAATAATCAGCTAACCACGTCCGCCGGAATTAAGCTGTGGAAGTGATAAATGTTGGAAATAAAAGGTTCTTTCTATAACCTGACCTCAACGACACATTTTTTAGCTCCATCTGTGAACTTCTCCACAATGGTGAATTTTTCATCTATGGATTTGTTTATCAACTGGTTTTCCAGCGTTCCGCAAATGATCTTTGTATTGTTCTTCGCTATGTCATAAAATATGCAGTTGTGCCTTACTATTCTAACTGTGTCATCCGACACTTCCAGCCTTGCATAGTACCCCAGCCGGTTCAGGGCCGAGACAAATTCTGATAACTCCCTTATTTTCTGTTCTCTGTTTGTGCTGGGCTGTTCGTTCGCCTTCATTCCCATATCCTTGAGCATTCTGTCAGCTATCCTTCCAAGGATCAGGTTCATTCTATCAGTTCCGACTTCCTTTTCAAATTCGGAAAAAAGGTATGTGGCGAGGGTTATATATTTCTTGGGGAATAGTGACATTCCCTTTTCCGTCAATTCAAAGAATTTCCTTGGCCTGCCTGACCTTCCGCCTCGGAAAAAGGATTTCACGTAGCCTTTCATCTCCAGTGAATCCATGTGCTCCTTAACTGCATTCTTGTTTATGCTGAGAATCTCAGCAAGCTCATCCATGCTCTTTTCATTTATGCTGAGCTCATTGATAATCCGACCTCTGACTGTACCAAGGATCGCAGATATATCATCCGATGAATCATTATTCTCAATCAACTGATTTTCCATGTTACAAATTATACAATACATGAGAGTATAAATAATTTAGTCAATTTACACATAAGAAAGTGTTTAAATACGTCAAAACAATCATTACTGAGGTGCGCAGATAAAAATGACTGAACTGATAATATCAAATCTTGCTGCTTCGGTGGAAGACAAGAAAATACTGAAGGATGTATCGATCACCGTACGCGGAGGGGAGATACATGCCCTAATGGGGCCCAATGGTGCAGGTAAAAGCACACTGGGAAATGTCCTGATAGGCCATCCTAACTATGTCATAAACGGGGGTTCCATTGTTCTTGATGGGGTAGACATTACACACAAGACTCCTGAAGAAAGGGCAAGAGCGGGGCTTTTCCTGGCGTTCCAGAGTCCAGTCTCGATTCCCGGTGTTAAGCTTTCCACTTTTCTCAGGACCGCATACAACCAGCTTCATCCAAATGAGAAACTTACCATATCACAGTTTTACGACAAACTGAAAACCCACATGAAAAACGTCGGCCTGGACGAGTCATTTATATCACGTTCTGTGAACGACGGATTTTCTGGTGGCGAAAGAAAGAGGATAGAGATACTGCAGATGGTCATGCTCAGGCCAAAGATAGTGATCCTGGATGAGATCGATTCCGGGCTTGACGTTGATGCGCTCAAGCTAGTCGCGAGTGAAATAAAGGATTATTACAGCGAGCAGGTTGGCTTCCTTATTATAACACATTACCAGAGAATATTGAAGAGCATAGACCCACAGTTTGTCCACGTGCTGATTGACGGGGTAATTGTGAAGAACGGTGACAGGAATCTCGCTCTCAGGATAGAGGACGAGGGATACGATTGGATAAGGGCGTGAAGGTGTAAAAGATGGAAACAGAATATAGGAATGATGATGAACTCGAAAAGCTGCTTAGCGATCTGAAAAACGTGAAGAGGGAAGACTTTGAATTTCATGATCCGGAGGCTTCAGATTATACGACAGGTAAGGGGCTAAATAAAAAGGTAGTAGAGGAGATATCGGAAATAAAGAAGGAACCGGAATGGATGAAGAGACTGAGACTCAGGGCCCTGGAGATATTCAACTCAAAACCAATGCCAACATGGGGACCAGACCTCTCTGGAATTGATTGGGAGAACATAAGCTACTACAACCGGCCTGGAGAGACCAAAACAAACAACTGGGATGAAGTGCCCGATCAGATAAAGGACACTTTCTCTAAACTTGGCATCCCTGAGATGGAACAGAAGTACCTTGCCGGATCAGTGGCGCAATATGACAGCGAGGGTGTATATCACAATCTCAAGAAGGTATGGGAAGACAAGGGAGTCGTATTCATGGACCTTGATTCCGCCGTCAGGAACTATCCTGACCTTGTGAAGGACTATTTCTGCAGGGCCGTCCCTTTCACTGACAATAAATTCGCTGCCCTTAACGGTGCAGTATGGAGTGGAGGATCCTTCCTGTATGTTCCCAAGGGCGTTCAGATTGACATGCCGCTCCAGACCTACTTCAGGATGAATGGAGAATCCACCGGACAGTTTGAGCATACAATGGTGATTGCTGACGAGGGATCAAAGGTCCATTACATAGAGGGCTGTCTTCCTGCTGAGGAACTTGTTAGCAAGGGAGATGACTTTGTCCCGATAAATTCCATAGGCCTGAAAGAAGACGTGATGACGCACACAGGGGAAAGTTCCGGTGTAACATACAAATTTGTCCGCCCCTATAATGGGACCATGCTCACCATAACTCCACTTTCAAAGGGCAACGAATTCAAGCTTACAGTAGAGCACCCCGTCCTTTCCGTTAAAAGGGCGTCTGTGTCAACCGGAAGGAAAACAAGAAATGGTTGGAAGTCTGAAGTTTCCACTCAGAAACTACTTGGCGCGAAAGCTGATTTCGTCAGGGCTGAAGAACTTGAAGAAGGTGATTTCATCGTTTACGTTGCTCCGACCAAGATCAATGACGACGAATCCTTCGATGAAAGTATTCTGAAAATACTGGGCCTCTATGCTGCCGAGGGATCAATCAGCTACGACAAAGCCATTGGTACTGATGTGCTTGCGTTCAGCTTCGGGAAATCAGATAATGAAAGGGCACTTGCAACCGAACTGTATGATCTGCTAAAATCCATGAATGAACAGGTAAACCTTATCACGACCGCAAAAGGCCATCATACTGTGATATCTTATTCCAGGAAGCTGATCGATCTTTGCAAAAACAATGTTGGTTCCGAGGCATTCGAGAAGAAATTCTCAAAGGCAGTGATGGAACTCCCAAGTGCAAAACAGAAGCTCTTGATAGATTATTATCTCAAGGGTGACGGGAACGCCCATGCGAAGAAACCTTTCCATTCTACCATGGTACGAGCCTCAACGGGCAGCAGGATCATGAGTCTGCAACTGCAGGAAATGCTTGCCAGAAACGGGACCTTTGCCAGCATAACTGTGAGGAAGGGTGGGAATAGTACTACCCCTGGAAGGAACACAAAAAGAAAGGATCAATATATTGTTCAGTACACGGTGGATAAGAAATATTCTGAAGTAAGAAGGTCAAATAATATCTTCTACGTACCTATCAAGAAGATATCTCGAGAGCCATACAGTGATCTTGTTTACAATCTTGAGGTCAGCAAACAAAACACCTATCTTGTCAAGGGGTTTGCAGTCCACAACTGCACTGCTCCAAGATATGATAAGAACTCCCTGCACAGTGCAATAGTTGAGATATATGTGAAGAAGAATGCCAAGGCCAGATACACGAGCGTACAGAACTGGTCAAAGAGCGTCTACAATATGCCGACAAAGCGTGCGTGGGTAGACGAAAACGCACAGATGGAATGGGTTGGCGGATCACTTGGGTCGAAGGTAACAATGCTGTATCCTTCATCATACCTCAGGGGAGCATATGCGTCGGCTTCAAATCTTAACGTTGCTCTTGCCGGTGCTGGTACCTATAAGGACACGGGAGCCAAAGCACTACACTTTGCGCCTCATACAACTTCCAAGATCATAGCCAAAAGCATCAGCGTTGATGACGGCAAAGCCATATACCGTGGCTTGCTGAGAATCAACAAGGGAGCCGAATATGCGAAGAGCCACGTGCAGTGCGATGCGCTGCTGATCAATGACGAGTCGTCATCATATACGTATCCGCACGACGAAATATATGATCCAACGGCAACATTCGCTCACGAAGCAACCGTGGGAAGGATAGGCACCGAAGAGCTTACATACCTGCGATCAAGGGGATTGAGTGAGGAAGACGCAAGTTCAATGATAGTGCTTGGATTCCTTGACGATGTGATGAGGGAAATACCAATGGAATTCGCGGTTGAAATGAACAGGCTCATCAAACTTGAAATGGGGAAACTAGGCGCGGTTGGATGATCTATGATGGAGAACTACCCCGAACTAATGAAAACCCGGTTCCGCGGATCGGATTATGACATCAGGAAAGCCTCTTTCCTGTCATTCATTAAATCTCCCGTAAGAACATACAAGGAGAGCCCCACTGTCAAGGATTATGTGGAGGTTACAGAGGAAGAGCTGGAGAGGATGTCCTTTGGCGAGAATCTGGAATACAAGGGAGACGACAGGGCTCCGGACATTTTCGACATCGCTACGCAGAACGGTAAAGTCGTGCGCATTCCGAAGAATTTAGATCTGATAACTGTAATGGATATTGAAGATGCAGTTAGGAAACCGGAATCCGGCCTGAAAATTGAGTTCCTGACAGAGAAGGGAGATGACAGGGTAGAGCACCTCATAAACTCAACGTGGCAGAAAGGATTATTCATCAATGTTCCAGAAGGATTCAAGGGGGAATTAAAGATACACAACCTATCTTTCGCTGGGTCATCATATGCTTATAAAGTGGTGATAATGTGTGGCGAAGACTCAAACGTGCGGATAACGGACGTTTATGGAAGCACAGGAACCGGCAGTGGAGTCCAGGGTAAGAACGTGTACATATTCCTTGCCATGCGATCCAAAGTGCAATACGACTATCTCCAGGACAAGAGCAATGAGATAACGGATCTCACCTTTGTAAAGTCCTTCCTTGCCGAATATTCCGAATTTTCTATTTATCATGTCAACCATGGTGCGGGAAAGGTCGTGTTCTCCAACGAATCCATACAGAGGGGTGACAGCTCAGATTTTCGGACGTTCGGAATAAATTTCAGCGGAGGGGACCAGAAAATGGATATACGAGACAGCAGTTTTCAGCTGGGAATTGCCACAAGCGCAGACATACACGTGAAAGGTGTCGTCCTGGGAAGGAGTTCAACGATGCACAGGGGAAATATAGACATAGAGGAAAGGAGCATCAAGTCCACTGGCTACTATGATTCAAAGATACTTCTTATGTCCAAGGAGGGCTTTGCAAATACGAAACCGGCACTGCTCATCAAGAACAACAACACGCGGTCAAAGCACGCATCGGCAATAAGCAGCGTTGATGACGATCAGATATTCTACATGCAGTCCCGGGGCATACCAAAAAACCTTGCCAAGAACCTGATAACGGGCGGCTTTGTCGGATCAACGGTGGAGAAATCCGGTGACAGCATCCTCATGGAAACTGTGGATAAATATTCAGAAGGCATTGCCCTTTATGATTAATGCACAGGCTGTAAGGAAAGATTTCCCGATTCTCAACAGAAAAATAGACGGAAAACCCATAATTTATCTTGACAACGCGGCTACTACCCAGAAACCAAGGCAGGTAGTTGATGCTATTGTCAACTACTATTATAATTTTAACAGCAATATACACAGGGGAATATACAGGCTCAGCGAAGAAGCTACCGACCTTTATGAGAAATCGAGGGAGAATGTTCAAGGATTCATCGGTGCCGGGAAGGATGGAACAGTTATCTTCGTCAGGAACGCGACAGAGGCTCTTAACCTTGTTGCGGCAGAGTACTCACGGAACCTGGGACCCGGAGATGAGGTGATACTGAGCACCATGGAGCACCATTCCAATATTGTGCCATGGCAGTTCCTGCAGGAAAAGGGGGTGGTGCTTAAATTCGTCGATCTGACACCGGACTGGGAACTCAACCTTCAGCAGTTGGAAACCTTGCTTACGCCAAGATCAAGGGTCGTATCCATTACTCATGTGTCCAATGTTCTTGGGACCATCAATCCGGTTAAGGAGATAGGAAAGATGGCTCATGAAAATTCTGCCATATTCGTTCTTGATGGAGCACAGAGTGTTCCGCATATGCCAGTTGATGTATCAAGCATAGGATGCGATTTCATGGCTTTTTCTGGGCACAAGATGCTGGGGCCAAGCGGTATCGGGGGACTTTTTGGGAGGAAGGAGGATCTGGATCACCTGCATCCATACATGGGCGGTGGGGAAATGATCAATCAGGTATGGAAGGATCATGCTACCTGGAATGAAGTGCCACAGAAATTCGAGGCAGGCACTCCAAATATAGAGGGGGCCATAGGTCTTTCGGCCGCAGTGGATTACCTTAAGAATCTTGGCATGGAAAATGTCAGGTCACATGAAAGAGACCTGATTGGATATGCTCTTGGACTGGAGGAGGATCTGAAAATTCCCGGACTGAGATCATACGGACCGAGGAACCTGAACGTAAGGGGTGGCGTTTATACATTTAACATAGGCGACATCCCGACCTTTGACCTTGAGATGGAGATGATGTCCAGAGGCATCAGGATAACTGGCAGTGGAATACACCCGCACGACGTTGCCCAGTCGCTTGACAGAGACAACATAGCAGTGAGGTCGGGTCATCACTGTGCTATGCCGCTGATGAACGAGCTAGGGGTTGCGGCCACTTCCCGGGCCTCATTCTATATTTATAATACCAGGGAAGATGTGGAAAAACTTTTCGACGGAATACGGATGACTGAAAGGACGTATGCAAAATGAATGACGACGACTTGCAGATTCAGCTTATTCTCGATCATTACAAGGAACCTAGGAATTACGGGAAGATCCAGAACGAAACAACGTCCATAACAGAAGCAAATCCCGTGTGTGGAGATACTCTTCATTTCTCCCTGCTCATCGAGTCGGGAAAGCTTGTCGACATAAGGTTTGTGGGTCAGGGGTGTTCCATAAGCCAGGCATCCGCATCAATGCTGACGGAATACGTGAAGGGGAAGTCAGTATCTGATATCAAGAAGATCAAACCTGAGGTTGTTCTTGGCATGATCGGTATAGAACTGGGCCCCGCGAGGGAAAAGTGCGCTTTACTCTCTTATAACGCCTTAATGAAGGCCCTTGCACCGTATAATTAGCTTAATCAACCCATCCTTGGTCTGACATCCTCTCCTCCCTGAAGATCGGGGCTTTCTTGCTCATTCATTTGTAATCCGAAAATGATTTAATACGGTTAATCAATCACCCCATATGGCGACAACCGTTTCAGAGATAATGACCCGTTCACCAGTAACCTCAAGCGTACCGGGTTCAATAAGTGAAGTGATAAAGACACTTATAAAGGAGAACATAACGGGGTTGCCAGTTATCGATGCGAAACGAAAATACGTGGGAATGCTCAGCAGGCGCGATATATTCGACAACCCAGAGGAAATCCAGACAGCGCTTGTCATGCGAAGGGCAAACCCTGTCTATGATACAGATCCAGTAGAGAAAGCCGCCATGGAACTTGTATCCCAGAACAGGAGGCACATTGCGGTGATAAACGACTCCCGCGATGTTGTCGGTATACTGACACCGCAGAATTTTTTAAACATTCTGTCCCATGAATACGGCGGGTTGCCTGTCAAATCAATAATGAGAACTACCGCAATGCCTGTGTGGTATGGAACCCCTCTGGGTGCAATCTACACCATGATGCGCGTATCCAGGATATATTCATTTCCAGTGATAAATGAGAATGGGGATTTTCTCGGCCTCATAACTGACAGAGATATCTTTGATAAGGTAGACCTGAAGCAGAGTGCCGTACTTTCTCAGACTGGAATGGCCGAGGACGAGGACCCCTGGTCATGGACCGGTATTAGGAATGTCGTTACCTATATCCTCGAAAAAAATAAGATACAGTTGCCTAACATCCCCGCTTCTGACGTGATGATCAAGACACCCTCTGTTGCATATGTCAGCGACACAATAGAAAGGGTCGCAAAGATCATGTCGACAAAGAATTTCAATCAGCTTCCTCTGCTTGACGGTTCTCAGAAGCTTGTGGGAATGCTTTACGACATCGAACTCCTGAGCGTATTCAAATGACAACTTATGAGGAAGCCATAGAGCTAGCAAAGAGAAGGGGGTTTTTCTGGCCATCTTTCTCCATATATGGTGGACAGTCCGGTTTCTACGATTACGGACCTCTTGGAGTCCTGCTGAAGGAGAACATAGTGAAGGTGTGGAGAGATGAGTACCTGAGGTTGGGGGCAATATTCATCGACACGCCAAACCTGAGTCCGGAGATGGTATTCAGGGCATCGGGGCACCTTGAGAAATTCTCCGATCTTGCGGCCAGATGTTCAAAATGCGGTTCAAGATACAAGCTCGAGGCGCTTCTGAAGAAGGCTGGAATTGCAGATATACCAACTGATGTTAAACAGGCAAGTAATTTGCTGGAAAATATCAACATTAAATGCGAGAAATGCGGTGCAGAAATAAGGGAAGTGTACGATTTCAACCTAATGTTTGCTCTTGAAAAGAACGAGAAGGAAGCATCGCGGCTCTACCTTCGTCCGGAAACTGCACAGGGAATTTTCATAAACTTCAGGCTCCTAAATAACTATTTCAGAGGAAAACTTCCAATGGCTGTTGCCCAGCTTGGAAAAGGTTTCAGGAACGAGATCTCGCCAAGGAATGCGCTCATAAGGTTGAGGGAGTTTTACCAGGGAGAGGTCGAAGTGTTCTATGACCCTGAAAAACCAGGATTCACTGACTTACCTGTTTTTGAGGAGACTACCTTTGTGCCCATGGACCACAAGGAGCAGAGGATGACGGTAAGGGAAGCCAGCAGCAGAGGCTTGATAAGAAATCCGGTTCTCGCGCACTTTGTCTTCAGGACGCAGAAGATACTTTCCTCTATGGGGCTTGGAGATGGTGTGATCCGGTTCAGACAGCACGAAAAGAATGAACTTGCTCATTATTCATCAGACTGTTGGGACGCAGAGGCAAAACTAGAAGATGAATGGGTGGAGATAGTCGGGATTTCAGACAGGGCATCGTATGATCTTAAGCGCCACGCAGAATTTTCAGGGGAAAACATGGTCATAACGGATGGCGACAGGAAATTCATACCTTCCGTTGTGGAGCCGTCCTTCGGTATCGACAGAACCGTTCTTTCCATCATAATGACCTCCCTTTACACCAGGGAGAATGGGTCTAAGGTATTGAAATTCAACACGTCAATCGCTCCGTACATCGCATCTGTTCTCCCTCTACAGAAAAAGGATGGAGTCGATGTTCTTGCAAAGGATATCTATTCGTCGATCCTCGAAGCGGAGAGCAGAGTGCAGTATGATGAAAGTGGTTCAATAGGAAGACGATATGCAAGGCAGGATGAAGTTGGAACCCCCTATTGCATCACCGTTGATTATGAATCACTTGAGGACAGGAGTGTTACGGTCAGAGAAAGGGACAGCACAAAGCAGGTAAGAATCAGTGCTGATAGCCTGAAGCAAAATTCAGGACATCTGGCTGCTTACCTGGACTCACTTTTCACCTGAAATTCTAATGCTTCTGTTGAGTTGTAGGCATTCCCGTAACTTTATGACTCAAACTGGAATTGCCATCCATGATATTGGCTCAGAATCACCTACAGGTCAGGAAAGAATATGCAAAGCAGTTCGAAGATGCTTTCAGGTCGAGTCAAACAGACATGAAGAGTGTTGCGGGATTCATCCGGACCGAGATCCTCAGGCCCTTAAAGGGAAACGAATATATCATCGCCACCTACTGGGACTCAATGGAGGATTTCAATCAATGGGTGGGAAGCGATCAGTTCAGGAATTCGCATTCAAAGTCGACGCTGCCTCGGGACGCCTTTGAGGGTCAGAGCGCAATAACTTTGCATGAAATTATATGAAAAAGCAAAGGCGATGGATCAAGCTGATTTCTTCTCCGGCTGGTAGAATATCCTTGGATTATTGCCATATTTTCTGAACAGGATTATCGTAACCAGTAATACCGGTATGGAAAGGATGGAGAAACTGTATCCATAGCCAAGGAAGATAGCCATGTAACCGAAAATAACTGGCACTGCTATGCTAAGAATGTTATTATACGCAAGAAAGTAAGAATTTGCCGTATTTCTTTCTGATGGTTCGGTACCCCTTGCGATCATGACCGAAGAGATGGGAAAAACCGATCCGTGAGGTATCCCCAGGAATGCAACGAGAGCCAGAAACTCTGCATAACTGTTCAGGAAAGGTATGAATAGCAGTGGAACTACCGTCAATGCAACTGAAAGAATTATGGGGATTTTTATTTTCCTGAAAGGCCTCACCGCCATATAGCCTCTGGTAAGGAGTGATGTCAGAAAAAAATAGATGAAAGAAGAATAGGCCACGTCTCTTGAAACCCCAAACCTCGACGCAGCAAATATTGCAAGGAAAGTCGTGATGGCCGCGAAAGGGACATTATAACTTGTTATGGTAATTATTGAGGCAATGAACCCGTCGTTCCTGAGTGTTCCCTTTCCACGGCGTTCCTTATTCCTGTCCGGGAATGGTATTACAAATGAGACTGCAGTTGCAAGTAAGGAAATGGGAATGAAGAAAAGGAAAATATATCCATAGTTAAAGTAGTGCAGGAGGTAAGTTTCAAGAGCAGGGCCGATGATGAGGCTGGCACTAAGGCTCACCGCATATATTGCAAGCAGCCTCTCCTGTGTTCTCCTATCTCCGTGCAGGCTGGCTGAGGTAATTATGTTCGGCATGATGAAGCCAAAAAGTAATCCTACGATTGCGGACAGAACAAATATCGTGACGCCATTTGCGGAACTGAGAAGGAAAAGTGAAATTACCAGCAGGATATTTGACACAACGAATATCCTTCTCCTGACCATACTCTCAAATCTGGGGTTGAGGTATGAATTTGCGAAGAGGGTAGCTGAATATGACACAGCAGTAACCAATCCAACCTCCAGACTTCCGAAACCAAGGATATTCTGTGAGTACAGGGGTATTGTCGTCAGGACCATGTTGTTCGTGGACCTGCTTGTAATTGTAATAAGCATTAAAATTAGTACAGTATATAAAATGCCATTATTATTCTTCATTTTGCTTGAACCCAGATAACCTCATCTGCACTGGATTATGCGCACTGATTGTTTACAGGGCAGTCTTGCCAGTTCTTTCGATAATAGCAATAAATTATAAAAATTGATTGCTGGAAATGTCCTTTCCAGTTCCGTTGCAGCCTTATGAGACCAGGTTAGCTGATATTACGTTTTTCCTCAATCTGTGCCCTTGCTCCCGCCAGTCTGGCTATGGGTATCCTGTAAGGCGAAGCTGAGACATAGTCTAGCCCGATCCTGTGGCAGAAAGCTACGGTATCCGGGTCACCTCCGTGCTCTCCGCATATGCCTATCTCGATGTCAGGCCGTGTTTTCTTTCCTCTGGATACTGCAATTTTCATGAGTTCTCCTACCCCGTCAATGTCAACTGTGCTGAACGGGTCGCTCTCAAGAATCCCATCTTCTATGTATCTTGCAAGGAACTTTCCCTCCGCATCATCTCTGCTGTATCCAAAGGTCATCTGGGTCAGGTCATTTGTGCCAAAGGAGAAGAAATCCGCATAAACGGCGATCTTGTCCGCGGTCAGGCATGCCCTAGGTATCTCGATCATGGTCCCAAATTTATATTCAACCGGTCTCTTCCCTGCCTCTTCCCTTGCGACATCCTCAAGTCTCTCCCTGAGAACTTTCAACTCATTCACATGGCCCACCAGAGGAATCATTATTTCCGGATAGATCGTTTTTTTCTCGTCAATAACCATGGAAGCAGCCCTTATTATGGCCCTGACCTGCATCTCATAAATTTCCGGATAGCTTATTCCAAGTCTGCACCCCCTGAATCCAAGCATGGGGTTGAACTCCTCCAGGTTCTTTATGGTCTCAAAAATTCTCTCAAGATCCGCAAGTCTCTCTCTATCCTTCCCTGATTTAGAACCGGTCCTGATCCTGAACATTTCGTTCATAACCTCTTCTTTATCTGGGAGGAACTCGTGCAGCGGCGGGTCCAGCAATCTTATGATCACCGGGAATCCCTCCATTGTCCTGAAAAATTCCACAAAGTCAGCTACCTGCATTGGCAGCAGCCTGTCAAGATTAATCCTCCTCTCCGCTTCATCCCTGCTCATTATCATTGCACGCATTATTGGCAGCCGGTCGTTTCCGAGAAACATACGTTCGGTCCTGGCAAGGCCTATCCCTCGGGCCCCGTTCTTTTTGGCAAGAACTGCCTCTTCAGGAGTATTTGCATTCGCCCGCACACCTATTTTCCTGATGGCATCTGCCCATCCGAGTATAACGTCTGTATCGGGGCTTATTCCCGGGTCCTCCATCTGCGTCTTCCCAAGGTAGAATTCGCCGGATGTACCGTCCACAGTAATCTCATCACCTTCAGACAGGATTGTGTCGCCGCAGGCAAGCTTCTTCTCCTTTGGATTAACCTGGATAAGCTCAGCTCCCACAACCGCTGGTTTTCCCATTGCTCTGGCCACGACTGCGGCATGGGACGTCATTCCCCCCTTCTGTGTAAGGAATGCCTTAGAAACAACCATTCCTCTGACATCATCCGCAGTTGTTTCCGGTCTGACAAGAATCAAGGGCTTTTTTTGCTTTGACAGTTCGATGGCCCGCTCAGATGAGAAAACCAGCTGCCCAAACGCAGCACCGGGTGATGCAGCGAGCCCCTTTCCAAGAAGAACTTCATTCCCTGTTCTCTTGACCTGTGGATGCATCAGCGAGTCAAGAATCTTTGGCGTAATGCGCATCACTGCCTCTTCTCTGTCTATCAATCCTTCGTCAGCCATTTCACGTGCCATTCTTATGGCAGCCCTTGCGGTGCGTTTTCCGGATCTTGTCTGCAGAAGGTAGAAAGTGCCGCTCTCAATTGTGAACTCTATATCCTGCATATCCCTGTAGTGTTTTTCCAGTTTCTCCACAGAATCTGTCAGGGAAAGGTAAGCCTTCGGTAGTTCTGTCTTCATGTCTGAAATGTGTTTTGGAGTGCGTATACCAGCAACCACATCCTCTCCCTGGGCATTGACAAGATATTCCGCAAACAGGATTTTCTCTCCGGTGTTCGGGTTCCGCGTGAATGCAACTCCAGTTGCTGAATCGTTTCCCATGTTTCCGAATACCATGGCAACTATGCTTACGGCAGTCCCCATCTGTTCGTCTATTTCATTTTCCCTCCTGTAGACTTTGGCTCTTTCAGAGTTCCAGGACTTGAACACAGCCTCAATAGACATCTCCATCTGGACTCTCGGGCTTTGAGGGAATTCTAAACCCATGCGCGAGTAAATCGCGTTGTATCTGGAAACCAGATCCAGGAGATCATTTTCGTCCAGTTCCGTATCCAGCTTCTTTCCCTTTTCTCTTTTCAGATCATTCATTGCCTCATTGAAATGATCAGCGTGTATTCCAAGTACTATTGTTCCGAACATCTGTATAAGTCTTCTATAGGCATCGGTTGCGAATCTCCCGTTTCCGGTTTTCTTTGCAAGTCCCCTCAGAGTGTCATTATTCAGGCCAACGTTGAGGACTGTATCCATCATTCCTGGCATACTTACCGGAGCTCCCGATCTAACTGATACCAGCAGTGGGTTCACAGGATCTCCGAATTTTTTTCCCGTGGAATTTTCAACGGTTTTTAGTGCGGATTCAACCTGATCCATCACACCATCCGGCATTTTTCCGCTCTTAAGGAAATCCCTGCAGGTCTCAGTGCTTATGGTAAAGCCAGGAGGAACGTTGAGCCCAATCCTGGTCATTTCTGCCAGTCCCGCTCCCTTTCCACCCAGTATGTCAGCCATTTCTTTGCTTCCTTCGGAGAAAAGATATACAAACTTTTTTTCGCTTTTCACAATTTGTTATTATGCACTATAAATAAGTTTTTTTCAGAAAATGTTTATAATATATGCAAACTGTATATTATTTCGGTACCCATATTGTAGTCATGGGCTGAAATGTTATTTTATATGGCACAATCGCATAAAGTATTAATATGAGGAGATCAACAGTCAAAACACGTTATGGGAACCTTTCATATTTATTCCGTTCAGGAACTATCCCTGTAATTTTTCTTCATGGCCTCGGGGGTACAGGAAACAGCTGGATAAGGCTGGACACCCTTTTGGATGAAAAACTTGGCCTCTACATGGTGGATCTGCTGGGGCATGGTAGATCAGCAAAACCAGATATTCCATACACTATTGAGAACCAGTGCGAGGTGCTGGACGAATTTATCTCGGAACTGGGAATCAGGAATTTCTCTCTTGTCGGAAATTCATATGGGGGATGGATCTCCCTTAGGTATGCTGTAAGCCGGAGAGACGTGGCAAAACTCATTCTTGTAGATAGCGCGGGGATAAACACCTCGGTTGGAGAGACTGGAGGCGAGTACGAATCTTCATTCCTGAAGCGCCTTATGTCTGTGAGCCGGTACAACGACGAGAGAATTATGAAAGCCATAATAAGGAACAACGCAAGGTCCGAGGAAAAGATAACAGAGGCTCAGCTAGCCTCTATTACGGTTCCGACATGCATAGTATGGGGAGGAATGGACAGGATCATCCCGCTTGATAACGGAGAGAGGCTTCATGCAGCGATCCCTGGAAGCGTAATGAATGTCATAGCTGATTCGGGGCACGTTCCACAGGTAGAGAAACCGGAAGAGCTAGCCAGTATTATCAACGGTTTTATCCTTGGATAACGAGTATAGGCCCGGATCCTCCTCGGATCGCATCTTAATATATTTCCTGAGATTGGATATATCAAGTTCTGCTGTGAAAACTTCATTTGATCCCCCCTCGATGGTCCTGATCTTGAAACCGTAGGTATACAGGTACGGCTGGACAACAATGCTGTTTCCGCTGAAAGGAGCCGAGAGGGAGTTGACGGAAACAACCGGGATCCTGTTCTCAAGAGACCTGGCCGTTATGTAAACTTTCCACATATCGTGGTACTCGGAATCTATGAGTGAAGGATTTATGGCATATTCTGCGCCATTCCTGACGGAACTCTTGAGAAAATATGGGAAGTCTATATCGTAACATACCGGGACAACCAGCTTTCCGGCGGACGTATTGAATACCTTTACACCATTTCCAGATGAATATGCAGTCATCTCATTCCTGAACAGGGATATCTTGTCCTGCCAGCCAAGAAGCTTTCCTGAGTCGAATACCGGTGCGGTATTGTACAGCTTATCTTCCCTTAATATGGACAGGCTGCCCGGGATCAGTACAGAGGAATACTTTTCACTTATCTTCCCGAATTCATCAATAAGCCTGGAAAACTCCTTGCTATCAAGTTCAATCCTGTCCACAATCCACTTTTCTGGAAAGGCCATTAGATCTATCCTGCTGTCTGACGGATCTGGCAGGCGATTCCCAAGATACTTCAGCGCCGATTCCAGGCTCATGCGCATGGACTGGAAACTGAATACCCTGACAGCATCCAGAACCTGCATGTTATCTCACACCACCAATTTTTTCTGAAACTATCTTCAACAGTTCATGGGCTAGGGTGTCTTTCCCAACGTTCGGGAATTCCCTTATCTTCCCGTCATATCCAATGGAGTAAGACACTTTTCTATGGCCAAATGGGGATTCTGCACCGCCTATGGCGTTGTAAACAGTAATTTCAGGATTAGATCCTGAAAAATGAGTATTGGTATCGTTTTCATGATACAGCCTGAAGGCGACCAGTACACCCTTATGTTTCTTCCTTACCCTATCTATGAGTTTTGGAATTTTCCTGAAGCTGATGCTAACCTCATCCCTTTCACTTATCTTCCTCATGCTCTTTTCCTTTGGGGCAAAGTCCGGCAGGGCAGCAGGAATAATTACGGCATCATACTTTTCCTCAAGGCATTTCATAGTGGCCGCCTCATATTCATTCATTGTATGGGCATCATGGAATTCAACGTAATCTGGAAGGGGAATCACAGAATTTCCAATGAAAGTCACAGATGATCCCATTCTGAATGCGTACTTTGCTATCATAGAACCCATTGTTCCACTGCTGTGATTCGATATGGTCCTGACCGGGTCCAGAGGTTCCTCACCTCTACCGCTTATAACAAGAACTTTCTTCCCTGAGAGATAATTTCCGTAAAATGCCCGGTTGACATAATCGGCAATAATGGCGTTCTCTGCGATCTTTGCCTTATCGTCCTCATGCCTTGGAGGTATGACGGAGACACCGAAGGATCTCAGGGATTCCATGTTTCTTCTATTGGCAGGGTTAGTCATCATGTCTTCGTGCATTGCTGGAGATATCAACGTCCTAATTCCATGCCCAAGCGCAAATGAGAAGAACAGCGAGGGGACATCATCGGATATCCCGTTGGCCAACTTTCCAATGGTGTTGTATGTAGCCGGGGAAATAAGATAAATAAGGTTCTCCCTTTGCCCCATGAAAAGATTTATGTGCTCAATCTCTCCAGAGATTTCAGTGATTACCCTGTTCCCGGATGCCCATTCAAACACTTTCGGGCTTATGAGATCTGCAGCCTCCCTGCTCATTCCTACTATGACTTCCGCGCCCTCCCTCCGCAATTCCCTGATGATGTCGGGAGTTCGGTACAGGGAAATGCTTGCCGTAACTCCAACTATGACCTTCTTTTCAAGCAACGGCGCAAATTCATATTTTTCCATACTCCTACCTCACAATGTACCATGATCCGATCATGGTGGCACATAACTCTCTATTTCCGTCCACAACTTCTATGCTGCAGAAAGCCAATTTTCCTCCGATCCTGTCCGTTCTGGAAATAAATTTCACAGGACCCCTTGATATCTGTTTCAGAAAATTGGCATTGAGGTTCACAGTGAACTCGTTCTGGACACCCTCATTGGTCATTACTGATATACCGCCGGCAGCATCGCCAAGGGCCATTATGGCACCGCCGTTCATTATCTCGCCAACGCGGAGCAGGTTCGGCTCCAGCGGGACCTCTATCTCCGCATATCCTGTAGAAAGACGGATGCTGGACACCGCGATATCCTTAAGAAATCCATCAAGGTGAAATATCCTGTACGCATCTTCCACGCTGAGCATTATTGTCGTATATGTGGATTGTATATGTAATTTGGTCATTGTTCATGGATTAATTGTCTGTGAGGAAAGATTATGTCAATTATAAGGTAATAATATTTCAGCATGAAATATTTTCGTAATCCGGAATATAAATCATATTTTGTCTAAGGGATGAAATGAGCCCCATACTGGAAATTAAGGAACAAATTGCTAAATACTAAAAGCTGTATAACAGCTTTTTTTGTCTTTTTTTAAATTAATTATACTACGATTTATTGGCCAGAAATGAAAAACGATTTAAACTCATATAACATTCGTTTTTTATGGAGGCAAATACAGAGCAGTTGAGCAAGATTCATGAAATGCTCAAAATACTGGGGCTATCATCCTACGAGGCACAGGGTTTCGCTGCCCTCGTATACCATGGCGTTGCTAACGCGGATACTGTTGCAGATACAGCCAAGATACCGAGGACGTCGGCTTATAAAGTCATGGAATCACTGGTTCAGAAAGGATTTGCCAAGGAGACTGACGGTAGACCAAGGATGTTCAAGCCTGAGGATATGGACAGGATCAGGTCAGATTTCGAGAACAAGCTGCAGGAGTTGTTCACAAATCTAAAGGGCCTGCAAGACATGCTTCCATCAAAGGGCGAACCGCAGCTTATTTACACAATATACGGCACGCAGAAGGTTTTTGATAAGCTTGCAGAGATGTTCAACCTTACCGAATCTGAAATATTTGTATGCACCGCTAAGGTTCGTGAGATAAGGACTGAGCTCAAAAAAGAAATAGATAACGCCATAAAGCGTGGTGTGAGAGTAGTATTCGTAACACCCCCGAACAAGAGAGTCCCACAGAATACTGAGGTATACAGGAAAGACGGACTGATCGCGACAGATGTTGTAAGTGACCAGACAAGGGCTCTTATCGGTGATCCAGAACTTGGTGCATGCGGTTACAGCGATAACCCATCGCTTGCCCTTCACGTTTATCAGTTCATCAACATGATCATACAGAACGGGATGTAGGCAAGAGAAACGGTAGAGATGGCAGAATTCAGTAATATATTGCTTGGTGGACACGTCTCAACGTCAGGCGGGATATCTGCAGCTTCCGATCGGGCGAAGGTGTTTGGATTCAGGACTTTCCAGGTTTTTTCCAAGAATCAGATGCAGTGGAACGCTAAACCTCTGGATCCTTCTGAAGTAAAGGGGTTCAGGGAAAAAGTAGCTGAGAACTCCCAGGAGAAGATAATGGTGCATGCGTCGTACCTCCTAAACATGGGGACATCCGATCCGGCACTGAGGTCAAAGGTGATTGAAGGATTCTCGTTGGAGATAAGGAGAGCGGATGAACTCGGGATTGATTACCTGGTTTTCCACCCAGGATCAAGAGGAAAAGCTACCATGGAACAGGGTATCAGCAATGTAGCTGAGAACCTCAACGAAGTGATCAGTTCAACGCAGAAAGTCAGCATCCTGTTAGAAACGGCAGCAGGACAGGGAGGTAGCATTGGCCACACATTTGAACAGATAGGCAGCATAATAGATCAGGTCGATCAAAAGGAAAAAGTCGGCGTCTGCTTTGACACTTGCCACGTATGGGCTGCTGGATATGACATAAGATCAGGTGCAGGTTATGAAACAGCAATCCAGGAATTTGATGACGCCATAGGGCTGCGTAGGCTGAAAGGGTTCCATCTTAATGATTCAAAAAAGGGCATGGGGAGTCATGTTGACAGGCATGAGCAGGTTGGACTCGGAGCCCTCGGTGTAGAAGGCATTTCTAATTTTGTCAATGACCCCAGGTTCCGTGAAATTCCCATGGTATTAGAAACTCCAAAGGGAGAGGCCGGGTACGCCCTGGACATTGCGGCAGTAGTTTCAGTCCTGAAGAAGAGTTGATAAATTTGCAAATTAAGCCGTTCATGCCCTTCATGTTTTCCAATAGTGTCGACATGGTAACATCACCCCCATTCGATTCAATAACCGGAGAACAGGAAGCCACGCTGAAATCATTTCCACACAACATAACACATCTCACCTTACCTAGAGGGCCTTCAGGTATAGAGGTAGCCTCAAGGAACCTTGCAGACTGGATAAATCAAGGCGTTCTTGTTCGATCAGAGAGGGAGACGATTCTGGTCGTGGTGCAGGAATTCAGGATAGGCGGTGAGAAATTACAGCGAAGCGGTATAATTACCCTGGTCAGGGTATGGCCTGAAGACGGAACTATTGTCCCACATGAGAGGACATTTCCAGGGCCTGTGAAGGAAAGGGCTACCCTGATGGGAGGTATAGGCGCTCAGCTGGAGCCTATTTTCCTTGCTGTTCCAAGCTCAAATTTTGAGAAACTATTGAAGAAAATAATAGCCTCTGAGAAAACAGCCACGGTGTTCGAGGAACCGGCCGGTGTCAGGAACTCCATTTATTGTATTTCGGAAGCTTCATCCATAGAAAAGATAAAGGAAACACTTCTTCCAGAAAGAGCAATAGTCGCTGACGGACATCACAGACTCACAGCAAACATTTTCCTTGCCGAAAATTCCACGGGCAGAGAGAAGGAATTCTGGAGCTATACAATGTCCTATATCACTTCAGTCTATGAAAGAGGACTCCTGATCTCTGGAGTGCACAGGTTGGTTTCCCACAGTATAAGTGTGGACAGAATTGTAGGAAATCTGCGGAATTTTTTTTCGGTATCGGAACATTCGAGCCTGGACAGGATCAACCACATAACTCTTTACACCGGTAAATTCATTGAACTCACTCCCAACGAAAGAGCTCTCGAAACAATCAAAAATCAGGACCCGGAATCCTACATTTCCACATCAGTCATAGTGAATGAGTTTTTATTCAAGAGACTTGGGCAGATGAACGATAAGGACATAGAGAATGAAGTTCGTTACACACACGACATGTCTGTGGCAATAAAGCGGGTGGATGATAAACAATATTCATTTGCGATACTGATGCCGGAATGGGACAAGGAAGAATTCATAAGTCTTGCAAGTAAGAACAAGATCCTACCGCAGAAGTCCACATATTTTTATCCAAAAATACCTTCAGGGATTGCAATCAATAAACTTGATCCATAGAATGCCACTGTAGCTCAGTAGGTAGAGCAGCTGATTCGTAATCAGCAGGTCGGGGGTTCAAATCCCTCCAGTGGCTTACTACTTACTGTTAAAAGCCATATAGCTTAACATGACATTTTTTTACATTCTGCTTAGGTCCCCATGAGGTCGTTCTTTGGATATATTAATGTTTAAATATAAAGGATACCATGAGGGATTTCCTTGAGAATACCATGAAGTATCTGAAACAGTACCATCAGAGAAGCAATTCTGAATCAGGATTTGCAGCTGACAACAAGAGGATGCTTGGACGGAACATACCCCAGAGGAGGGATGACAGGATAGACAGTGCACTATTCTGCACTGGGGTCTGGCACAATCTTTTCAATATAGGCAGGTCTTAGAATTGTGTCCCACACTCCCGACTCTGGAATTGAACGGGCGCATGAGAGGCGTTCCCCATAATTTTCAAAACTATCGGTAAAGTCTAATATCAACCATCAATATGTTCCATAATGATGTCCATAGGAGAAGAGGAAGCCGATCTGATCAAGCAGCACTGGTCTGACTTTTTCAGCAAGTACAACTACAGGACGGCCATAAATTTCCTCAGCACCCAGTACCCTGATGAAAAATCCCTGAAAGTCTCCTTCAAGGATCTGTACGACTTTGACTCCGACGTCCCATCATTCTCATCAAACATCCTCCAATCGCCGGAACTGTATCTCGGCATCGGCGAAAGCCTGATATCCGAGAATATGCCACAGAAGAGGGCCGCGGATTCCAGGAGGGTGAACATTCGTCTCACTGATCTCCCTGACAAGGGCGTTGCGACGGAGATCAGGAACATAAGAAGCTTTCACGTTGGCACACTCATAAGTGTTAACGGGATTATCAGGAAGAATACCGAGGTCCTTCCGAGGCTGCAGAACGCTGCCTTCGAGTGCCAGGTGTGCGGAACTATTAATTATGTGAAACAGGAGCGGGGCAGGCAGGACGAGCCGGTCAGGTGCCGGAACGAGGAATGCAACCTGGACAGGACAAAGACACGATTCAAGCTTATCACCGGCGAATCCGAATTCGTGGACGTGGAGAAGATAGAGATACAGGAAAATCCGGAGACACTGGATGGAGGTGCACAACCCCAGCGCATAACCGTAATACTGGAGGATGATCTGACTGGCCGCCTCTTTCCAGGTGACAGAGTCATAATAGACGGAATTCTTAAGGCGGAGCAGAAGAGGGCTGGAACTATACTGCTGACAGAGTTCAATGTCTACCTTTACACCATAAACTATCGCAAGGAGGCAAAGGAAGTTGAAAATATCCACATAACTGAGGAAGACGAGGAAGCCATAGTGGAACTCTCAAAGGAGCCGAACATTATTGAAAAGTTTGCCAGTTCAATTGCGCCGACAATATTCGGGCTTGAGATGGTAAAGACAAGCCTTGTTCTCCAGATGTTCGGCGGGGTGAGGAAGACAATGAGGGATGGCACAACCATAAGGGGTGATATACACATCCTGATGGTAGGAGACCCGGGTACCGCAAAATCTCAGCTTCTGAGGTACATGACCGAAATATCTCCGCGAGGAGTGTTCGCATTTGGCCGGGGATCGAGTGCTGCGGGCCTGACCGCGGCTGCGGTAAGGGACGACTTCGGCGAGGGAAGATGGACTCTGGAGGCCGGGGCCCTTGTTCTTGCGGATAATGGATTTGCTGCTATCGACGAACTGGACAAGATGGATGACCGGGATACTGCCGCAATGCATGAAGCCATGGAGCAGCAGACTGTGACTATATCAAAAGCCGGTATCATGGCCACACTCAAGTCCAGGTGCTCAATACTCGGAGCCGCAAACCCCAAATTTGGAAGATATGACCAGAACAAGACCATCGTTGACCAGATAGACTTTCCACCGCCCCTGCTGTCCAGGTTCGACGTGATATTCAAGATGGTAGATGTGCCGGAAAGAAACAATGACTCCAGGCTAGCCGAGCACATTCTTAAGGCACACCGGGTGGGAGAGATTTTCCGGAGCCTAGAACAGAATGAACTCTCTGACATCGAGATTCCTGAGGAGAAAGGATTCAAGCCCCCCATAGAGAAGGAGATGATCAGGAAGTATGTTTCGTATGCCAAGAGCCGCATATTCCCAAGACTTTCTGATGAAGCCATAAGCCTGCTGAAGGATGAGTACGTAACCACGAGGAATACCGGCACCGATTCCATTCCAATTACGGCAAGGCAGCTGGAGAGCACAATCCGGCTAGCAGAGGCAGCCGCGAAGGCACGGCTATCTGCAATTGTATCATACAACGATGCGCTGCTTGCCAAAAAAATCGTGGACTACTATCTCAGGGACGTCTCCACCAGCAATGGGGAGCTGAATATTGACATACTCTATACCGGCATGAGCTCCAAGCAGAGGAATGAGGCGGAAAAAGTGCTGGATATAATCAAGGAGCTTAAGGATGAGAAGAAGGTTGCGGATATTGAGGAAGTGATCAGGGTAGCCATCTCCCGGGGAATAACGAAGGAGAACGTTGAGACTGCCATAACCAAGCTGAAGAACCAGGGGCAGATATACGAACCGGGATACGGAAAGATCGGTGTAATAAAATGAGTGGCCCCGCAGTGATGAGGATCATCAAGACACAGGGGGAAATCCTGCTCTCCGCTGCGGATCATGACCTACTTAACATACACCTCAGGGAGGGGATCCTGCACCTGCACGTGTCCGAGGATTTCTACGGCAATGTCAAGGTTCCCGACGAGACCATCAGGTCGTCCCTGGAGCTGTGCACCATTGCAAATCTCGTTGGCAAGCATGTTGTGGAAATCGCCATTGAAATGGATCTGGTCTCATCCGAGAACGTAATTTATATACAGGGAGTACCACATGCCCAGCTTGCCAAGATTATCAATTAGGTTTATTCATAAGGGTAAAATTATCTGATCAATGGAAGAGGCCGTTAGGGGAGTATTTGAATCCATACAGGATAAGTACGATTTTCTGGATTCCATGATAAGTTTCGGCCTTGATCAGTCCTGGCGCAGGAAAATGATCCGGCTGATGTCGCTGCAGCAGGGGATGGACATACTGGACTGCGGGGCCGGCACAGGGAAACTGACACTGCTGGTTAAGAAGAGCTGCGAAAGCTGTTCCATTACATCACTTGACATCACAGAGAAAATGTTCCGGAAGTCATTGCTTTCCGAGACAAGATTCGTAGTGGGAAGCGCCGAGAGGCTCCCCTTTGATGGATCCTCCATGGACAGGGTCGTGTCTGCCTTCCTGACCCGGAATCTTTCCAGCCAGGAGAATTATTTCAGGGAAGCATTCAGGGTGCTGAGGAAGGGTGGTCTGTTCATAAACATGGACATATACAGGCCATCAATGCCGGTATACAGGGAGCTATTTTCACTGTATTTCTACCATATTGTCCCTTTTGTAGGGGACAGGGTAACAAGGTCAAGGTCATATTCATACCTTGCAGGCTCTGTTATCCGATTCAAGACCGTCGGTGAAATCTCATCTCTACTCTCAGTTTCTGGCTTCAGGGTGGAGAAGGTTCTAAGGCTGATGATGGGCACTGTGGTCATTCACGTAGCCAGAAAGATATAAATTATATGTGCTCATATAATAAGCATAAACGTTTATATAATATGCATAGATGCATCGAATGATGCTAACTACTGATAAGATGGACATAATTCCGGAGAAATGGTACAACATCATTCCGGATCTTCCAGAACCTCTTTCTCCGCCCAGAGACAATAACCGTGATTCCTCTTCAATAGATCTGCTTAACCGTATCATACCAAAGGAAGTGCTCAGGCAGGAGTTTACGGTCAGGCGCTTTGAACCGATCCCGCAGGAAGTCATTGAGGGATACGAGCAGATTGGCAGGCCCACTCCTCTCATCCGGGCAAGGAACATGGAAAGGGCGCTGGACTATGGAGGGAAGATTTTCCTGAAATTTGAGGGAGCCACTGTGACAGGTTCCCACAAGATAAACACCGCCCTTCCACAGGCATATTACGCTAAGAATGAGGGAATAGGCAGCGTCGTTACGGAGACCGGTGCCGGCCAGTGGGGAACGGCCACAGCTCTTGCCTCCTCCCTGTATGGCATGAAATCAAAGATATTCATGGTAAGGGCAAGCTACGATCAGAAACCACTCCGCAAGCAGATTATGTCCCTGTACGGTGCTGACGTATCGGCCAGCCCATCCAACGAGACGGAATTCGGGCGAAGGATCCTGTCATCTGATCCCAGGCATATTGGGACACTGGGCATCGCCATAAGTGAAGCGGTTGAATACGCCTTGAAAAACGATGCCAGGTACATGCTCGGCAGCGTGATGAACTCTGTTGTTACGCATCAGAGCGTCATAGGGCTTGAAACAAGGAAACAGCTTGAGATGGCCGGGGAATACCCCGACGCAATGATCGGCTGTGTGGGCGGCGGAAGCAACTTTTCTGGCTTCACCTTTCCATTCATACCTGACGGCGACGGCATCGAATACATAGCATCAACGGCGGAGGAGGTGCCAAAATTCACCCATGGTACCTACAAGTACGATTTTATTGACACCGCCGGCATACTCCCCTCGCTCAGGATGTATTCTCTTGGCGCAGACTTTGTGCCGCCGGGAATATACGCGGGTGGGCTGAGGTATCATGGCGCTGCACCCTCCCTTTCCATGCTAATTAAACTCGGTAAGATAAGGGCCGAGGACGTATCGCAGGCAGAGGTCATTGAAGCGCTCAGGTTCTTTGCCAACCATCAGGGTATTGTTGCGGCACCTGAATCCGGTCATGCCATCGCGTCCGCAATGAGATACGCAAAGGTTCACAGGACTGAAAGAAAGACCATTGTTGTCAACATAAGCGGACATGGGCTGATGGATATGAAAATATTTGATGGTGAAAAGTAGATGTCAAGGCTTATCCTGTACTTCACCGTTGGGTATCCGGACAGGACTACATTCGGTAATTTTGTTTCTTCCCTTTCCAGTGATTATGTGGACTATGTTGAATTCGGTTTTCCCTCCCCGGATCCGAAATATGATGGGCCCATAATCAGGAAGACCCACGGTATTGCTGAATATGGCCAGAGAGGCGATTACTCATCAGTTTTCAGGCAGGTAATAGACGCGGGCATCAGAGCATATTCACTGGCTTACGTATCTGACATAATCGATGACTTCAGCGGCAACATATCATTCCTGAAGGATACAGGATTCTCCGGCATACTTATGCCCGACCTGCTGATCGATTATTTCAGCAGGAGCGACGACCTCATTTCAAAGGTCCAGGAAGCTGGCCTGGAGGTCATTCCATTCTTCAACCCGTCGACTCCAGACAGGGTCATAATGAAAGTTGCAGGAATTACGCATTCGTGGGTATACTACGGAGTGCAGCCATCCACCGGGATAGTGATGCCAATGGACATGAAGGAAGTTGTTGAGAGGATAAGGAAACTGCTTCCGGACCGCGAGATAAACTTCGGCTTCGGCATAAGGAGCATTGCGCAGGCAAGTGAAATAATACACGAGGGAGGAGATGGCGTAGCCATAGGCTCAGCAATCATCAGCATGCTGGAAAGCAAAGAAATCAAGGAATTTTCTGATTACGTCGCGATCATGAGGAGGGCTGTGGATGCAAACTGACTACAGCTGCGCAGGTCACAGCAGTGATCCTGAGCATGAAGCCTTCACGATGATGGAGCATCTCCTTTCCCAGGATGCAACAGAGGATGAAAGGGATAGATTCCTCAGGCATACGGTCGACAATCAGCCTTCTGCAGAGGAAGTCTCAGGGTTTTCCCGTGCGATTAGATCACGATCGATACTCCCAAGAATACCCGGCCTGCTGGACATTGTTGGTACAGGAGGAGACGGCAAGAACACGGTAAATGTGAGCACTGCATCAGCAATTTCAGCTTCCGCCCTGGGAATAGGGGTTGCGAAACATGGAAACAGGGGAATAACCAGCAGTCATGGTAGCGCTGATTTCATGAGATATATTGGCTATGAAATGGCATTCACGCCGGATGAAGCCAGAAAGCGGTTGAACAGGGACAGTTTCCTCTACCTGCTCGCTCCGCAGTTCAACAGTGCATTCGCATCCTTCACTGCAGCTAGGAAGAGGATAGGGAGAAGAACGGTTTTCAACATAATGGGGCCGCTGACCAATCCGGTTGACCCCGACTTCATGATACTTGGTTCTTTCAACATGGAAACGGCAGAAATCTATGCGAAGGTACTTTCCTTACGATCAAAGGCTGGTGTGTGCTTTTCTTCTACAGCAGGAATGGACGAGATCTCCCCGGTCGGGGAAACTGCCATGTTTTACGTCAGGGACGGCAGGATATCCAGATCAGTTGTCAGGGGTGAATCCATCACTGGTGAAACTTCAGATCTTGCTGCCATAACGGAGCCTGATCCGCAGAGATGCTTCCAGAAGACTATGGACGGGCTGACGGGAAGGAATAGGCAGGTGGCGCAATTTATAGCCCTGAACACGGCACCTGCTTTGATCCTGCACGGCAGGGCTAGAGACATGCAGGATGCGTACGACGCAGTAATGCGGGCCATTGAATCCGGCAGGGTTGCGGAACAGGCAAAAAGGATAGTGAGGTAATCACATGCCCACAGGAAAATCAGGGGTTATGGTAAAGGTCTGTGGCATCACTCGTGAGGAGGATGCTCTGTTTGCCAGGGATCTGGGTGCAGACATTATAGGGCTTGTGTTCGCAAGGAGCTCTCCGAGAATGGCAGAAAGGGGGCTCATATCACGTATAAAGAATAATTCTATCCCGGTTGCCGGGGTTTACACCTCCATGGAAGACATTATCTCTAACCATGGGGAGGAGGATTATGTGCAGATGCATTTTAAGCACAGTTTTTCTGATATAGCAAGGGTGAGAGAAGAGACCGGCGCAAAGGTGATTTCCGTGATCCGCTTCGAGAGTCCAGAACAGACAAAGAAGCTCATAAGGGAATACAGGGAGGCAGGCAGCGATATTATACTTGTGGAGAATGGCAGCGGGATTGCCGGCGTGCTTGACTCGCTCGGCCAGATCGTGAAATCTCACGGGATCGGTGTATCCGGGAAGATATCGGTAGGCAATATCCGGACAGTTATGGGAGCAAACCCTGCCGTGGTTGACCTGAGCAGTTCCATCGAAAGATCGCCAGGGATAAAGGATGCTGAAAAGCTTTCAGCCTTCTTCTCGGAATTGAGGAGGTACGCATGACAATCTACGGAGAACTGGAATCGCTTACTGCCGGGTACGGGAATTATGCATACTTCTGCAGGTTTGACAGAGAAACCCGCACCGTGGGAACGGAAAAGCTGTTCCTGTCCAGGTCAGACCCGGTAACGGTATATTACGGCGATAAAGAAGGAAGTGAAACGATGTCTGCGGTGCTGGATCAAATTCCGCCAGAACCGGGATCACAGGAAATCCCCATATTCATCGGATTTGATTTCATAAATTATGTCTTTCCGGACCTTGAACTGAAGCCTTCAAACTGGCCAGCATTTGCCTATATCACCCCTGACAGATATCTTGAGTCCATTATCATAAGGAAAGGTGTATCCAGGTACCGTCCCAGGATCGTAGCTGAAAGTGACCCCATCGTGGAGGATACAATAGATCAGTTGAAGGAAAGGATAAGGGCCGGGGAGGTGCTCCAGGTTGTGATATCAAAGGATTTTCCCGTAAATATATCAGACAGGATGGACCTGTTGCGGGAATTTGTCGAGAATGACAGCTCGCTTTATGTCTATTACTACAGCTTCGGAAAATACGAGATACTTGGAAGTTCACCTGAAAATATGGTCTCACTAGATGGCAGCGTTTTAACAATCAATCCGATCGCGGGCACCCGGCCCAGAGGTGGGGACAGGGAAGAGGATGAATTCCTTGCGGCTGAACTTTCATCAGACCCCAAGGAGCAGATGGAACACAGGATGCTCGTTGACCTGGCCAGAAATGATCTGGGGAAGATCTCAGTACCCGGTTCCGTTAAGGTTACCATGGACATGCGGGTGCAGAAATTCTCATCCGTCCAGCATCTTGTCAGCACGGTGCAGTCACGGATGAGGCCCGGGGTGACCAGGCTTGACATCATTGCTGCCACCTTCCCTGCCGGAACTGTAAGTGGGGCTCCCAAAAAAAGGGCAGTAAAGATAATCAGCCAGTACGAGAAGACCCCGAGGGGGGCATATTCCGGATGTATCGGAACTGTCGGAAGATCTGGCATGGATCTAGCTCTTCTCATAAGATCGGTTTTCGGAATTTCCGGAAAGTACAATGTCCGTGCGGGAGCCGGAATTGTAAAGGATTCAGATCCCGACAGGGAATGCAGGGAGATTTTCTCGAAGGCAATGGCTGTAATTGGAGGGATAAGGAATGAAAGTCCTGGTAATTGACAACTTTGACTCTTTTGTATACAACATAGTGCAGGCCTTGGAGGGAATGGGGCATTCGGTAAAGGTGGTGGACAACCTTTCCCTGAAGGACGTTGGAAAGGAATACAAGCATGTTATCATATCTCCCGGTCCAGGCAACCCCGTGAACGAAAGCGATCGAGGCAGCCTCTCTGATTTCATGAGGGAATCGGGAAGCAGGAAGATACTGGGAGTATGCTTCGGGCATCAGTTCCTTGCCTACTATCTGGGATCCGGCATTTCGGTTGGAAAAAGGCAATACCATGGAGAGCTGGATGTGATTACCCATCTTGAATCGCCAATCTATCGCGGCGTACCTGCGTCATTCAGATCGATGAGGTACCACTCCCTCATTGTCCAGCCCTCGCCGGGCGTGATAGTCGATGCAGTATCCATGAGCGATGGATCGGTGATGGGCTTCCACAACAGGGAGGGAAACATATTCGGGGTGCAGTTCCATCCGGAGAGCCATTATTCGGAATTCGGCAACAGGATACTGGAGAATTTCATGGCGGTTTAGATATGACGGGAACAGTGGATGAGATTTACAGGAAGAATTCCTCAAGGCCGCCATTTAAAGGGTACGGACGCACAAGGAATCCCATGAGCTTTTCAGCCGCGCTGGAAAGGGCAAAGATGAGCGGGAAACTGGGTATAATAGCAGAATACAAACGGTTCTCTCCCTCCGGTTTTAAAAACAGCATGAACCAGGACCTGCGTGGCTACCACAGGAAAATGGTCGAAGCCGGAGTAGATGCCCTCAGCATCCTTACTGAGCCGGATTTCTTTGGAGGCAGATACGAGGACATGATTCAATCACAGGGAATGGGTGTGCCGCTTCTCGCTAAGGACTTTTTCTCAAGCAGAGAAATGATCAACAGCGCATACAGATGTGGTGCGGATGCGGTGCTGCTCATAGCTGATTTCCTGTTACCAGATACCCTGACGGACCTTTGCAGCTACTCCCACAGACTTGGCATGGAGGTCATCACGGAATTCCACGATCTGCGGGTCGGAATCGGTGCATTATCCTCGGGAACTGACATGCTGGGCTATAACCGAAGGAACCTGCGAACGCTGACAATGGAAGGGGAGGAACGGGACGCAATCAGGATTATGAAAAAATTCGAAGGAATAAAAATATTGGAGAGTGGAATAAATATGGAAAACATTGATAAAGTTATAATGCCAGGATACGATTCAGTGCTAATCGGAGAGGCATTGTTAGGCAATCAGGACTTGATAAACAGGCTACACGAGATCAGGGTGTCATAAATGCGCGGATTCCAACTTACGGACGGACTTAATCTGGATGATAATGGTTTCTTAATGATAGCGGGACCATGCGCCGTCGAGGATCGGGAGCAGATTATCAGGACCGCGAAATTTCTCAGCTCACTTGGTGTCAAGGTACTGAGGGGCGGCGCGTATAAGCCCAGGACATCACCGGATTCATTCCAGGGGCTTGGAGTTGAAGGGCTAAAGCTTCTGGCGGAAGCACGCGAAGCCACGGGAATGGCCATAGTGACAGAGGTCATGGACACCTCGGTTGTTGACGAAGTCTCCAGATATTCGGATATCCTGCAGATAGGTTCGAGGAACTCCCAGAATTTTGCTCTCCTGAAGAGGGTTGGGAAGCTGAAGAAACCTGTTTTGCTGAAGCGGGGATTCGGAAACACTGTTGAGGAGCTTATAAGTTCAGCAAAGTACATTACCAGCGCAGGAAACCCCAGGGTTATCCTTGTGGAGAGGGGAATCAGGACGTTCGAGAGTTCCACCCGGTTCACACTGGACATCGGTGCGGTACCCGTCCTTCATTCAAGGGTTGATTTTCCGGTGCTTGTTGACCCGAGCCATCCTGCCGGGATAGCATCGCTTGTGGAGCCTCTTGCCCTTGCAGGCATTGGTGCCGGGGCAGACGGACTGATGATCGAGGTGCATCCCAATCCCGGGAAAGCGCTCAGCGACGCAGCCCAGCAGCTGGATTTCGGGCAGTTTGGCTCGCTTTATGGCAAAGCAGGTAAGCTTCTTGAAGCAATGGGCAGAAAACCGATCTGAATCGACACATACTTTAGATAATGCATGATCAGGAATCATGCCCCAGACCAAGATTATAGCAACGGTAGGCCCGGCGAGTGACCGCAGAGAAATAATATCCAGCATGATGGACAGGGGACTTTCATGCGTAAGGATAAACACCGCGCACATAGAGGCAGGTTATATCGGGAAGATCAGCAGGCTTGTATCGGATCTCAACACTGAAAAGGGAAAACACGTCTCCGTTATGGTCGATCTTAAGGGGCCGGAGCTGAGGACCTCATCGTTTCCGGGAGGAAGAAAGAAAATATCCTCCGGGAGTGTGTTCAGGCTTGTTGCAAATCCAAAGGGAGACGGAGAGATAGGCATAAATTATCCCGGAGTGCTGCAGTCGCTCAAGCCGGGTGATGTAATCAGGATGAGTGACGGAAGAGTTACTTTCATTGTCAAAACCACCGGAAGTGATTTTGTTGAAATCGTTGCATCGGACGATGCCGAAATAAGGGACAGGAGCAGGATCAACATACCCGGACGTGTGCTCGATCTTGGCACGCTTACCGACAGGGACAGGGAATTTCTTGCAGAGGGGATAGCAAACCAGGTTGACTACTTCGCCCTGTCTTTTGTTCAGTCAAAGGAAAATGTCCAGAGCCTGCAGAACGCTATAATGGAACTTGGCGGAACGCAGGGCATCATCTCTAAGATAGAGACCAAGAGCGGGTATTCAGGAATAGAAGAAATTTCAGCAGTGTCTGACGTGATTATGGTAGCACGGGGAGATCTCGGGGTAGAACTTCCACTGACAGAGGTTAGCCTGGCGCAGAAAAACATCATTTACCATGCGCACAGGAGGGGAAAGCCCACCATAGTAGCTACACAGATGCTTGAAAGCATGGTGCAGTCGGATTCCCCCACCAGGGCTGAGGTATCAGACGTAACCAATGCCATACTGGACAACACGGACTCCCTGATGTTGTCAGAGGAGACGGCAATGGGAAAATACCCGGTTGAGGCTGTGAAATACCTGAGCGATATCTCCGAGTACGTGGAGAGCCAGAGAAAAGATTTTCCCGAACCTGAGGAATTCATTGGCAACAGGGTAGCGTACTCAATCGCGGTTGCCTCCAAGGTCATTTCCCGCGATTCAGATGCCGAGGGGATAATAGCCTTCACCCGGACAGGAAACACCGCAAGGATGATTTCCGCGGTAAGGCCATCGGTGCCGGTATATGGGGTGGTTGCAACTGAAGCCATTGCCAGAAAACTGAATCTCTACAGGGGAATAACGCCGGTCTGCATGGAAGTGGAGGATGAAAGAACCACTGACGTCAACCTGATGACCAAGAATTTCCAGAAGGCAATGGGCATCAGAAGGGGGCTGCGATATGTGGTTACATCCGGTGCCCCATACTTCCTCTTCGGCGGAACAAATGATGTACGGGTAATAACAATGGGCGATTACCTTGGGGTCGGGCATACCAACGGGATCTCCGCAGAGGGAAAACTTGCGGTCACAGCAGATCAGGACGGTGAAATCCTGCTTGTCAGCACTGCCGAAGGGATTCCAGAACAGCCTGGCAAATTCAGGGGAATTATCTGTTGCGGAAATGTTAGCAGCAGCATGAGGGAAAGGTTGAGAAGCTCCGGCACCGCCCTGCTTGCAAATACAAAGCTCTTCTCAGACCTGAAGGGTGGGGAGGACATATTCATGGACGGATATACCGGCCTGATTGTTTCATAGTGAGGAGAATAGGTCATCCCTCATCGATTCAACAACAACCTTCCCGGAATAGTCGACATAGACGTTCTTGATCTTGAGGTACTCCTCTATTCCATACCTGCTGCCCTCTCCTGCCTGTCCGGTCATCCTGAACCCGGTATGATACCCCTGTGAGGCCTCAGGGCCTATCTGGTTCACATAGAGTTCTCCAAACCTGATCTCATCGGATGCCCTGAATATAAGCTTCTGGTCTTCCGTAAAAAGATAAGATGCAAGGCCGTATCTTGAGTTGTTTGCATAATCTATTAGCTCGTCCTCGCCCGTCACTTTCTTGACACCTATGACGGGGCCGAATATCTCTTCCTGGAATATCTCGGAGTTCTGTTCTGCCCCCTCTATGATGGTCGGTTCAAGGAAATAACCGTTGCTGAACTTTCCCTGGAGGCTGGGCGGCCTCCCTCCGGCCAGAACACGCATTCCGCCTGACACGGCGTCCGAAATGAATTTCTCGGACCCTTCCAGAGCGCCCCTGTTTATCAGCGGACCCATGTCGGCAGTTTCCGGGTCGCCGACTCTTATGGACTTTGCCATTGCAGTTGCTTTCTTCATGAACGTATCATATATGTCGGCATGCACGTATAAACGTTCTGCAGCTATGCACGACTGCCCAGAATTCCAGAACTTCGCCCATGCAAAAGCCTTGAGGGCGTTCTGGATGTTTGCGTCTTTCCAGACCATAAATGGCGCCTTACCGCCGAGTTCCAGGATAAGCTTGGCCATGTTTCCGGATGCCTTCTGCATTATCCTCTGGCCCGTCGCCGTTGAACCGGTCATGGTTATTAGTGACACCTTTGGATGCATGACTATATAGTCTCCAATCTCGCTTCCTTTCCCCGTTATGAAGTTCAGGACGCCCTTCGGTATACCGGCTTCCGCGAATTTCCTGACAATGAACTCAGCGCTTCCCGGTGTATCAGTGCTGGGCTTGACAATCACAGTGTTTCCGGTCAGCAGTGCAGGCGCCAGTTTCCTGGCAACCATTGCAGCCGGGAAATTCCACGGCGTTATGGCCACAACAACACCGTAGGGGACCTTGTACTGGTAAATATGCCTCCTGCTGTTGTCACCCTCCACGACGTCTCCAGTTATTTTCCTTGCGAATTCGGCATAGTACTGAAGCTGGTCCAGGACCCCATCAACCTCCTGCCTTGCCTCCACCCGGATCTTCCCGTTTTCTCTTGTAAGTATCGCTTCAAGTGAAGCTCTATCCTGCTGGATCAGCTCCTTTGCCTTGTAGATTATCTTTGACCTGGCGACCGAACCCAGTGAGAGCCATTTCTGGAAACTTTCATAAGCGGCGTCGACTGCCTCATCCACGTCCGCTTTCTTTGATGCGGCCATTTTCTCAAGCAATTCACCGGTTGAAGGGTTATATTTCTCTATCTCTTCCCCATCTTCAGAGCCTTTCCATTCTCCATCAATAAAATTTTTCATGTGTTTTCATTTCCTGATGCCATAAAAAGATGTTCATTTCCGTCTCAAATGTTCTGGCAACTTTACATTACAATGCTGTCTTCAAGGCGGTCGCACCTGTTCAGCCAGAGGGAGATCATTTCAGACGCCAGAACTGCCATTTACCGGAGACACTGGCAGGGGCACAGTTGAACGGTATCAAAATTTAAATACAATCTTGGATTTCCCGCCATACACGATCAATTTGGTGATCCAATGAACAATGGTGATTTTTTAAAGATAGATTACGAAGTCAGAGCGGGCGAAGAGAAGAAGCTAGTTGATACCAGCATAGAGGCACTCGCGAAGGAGAACGATATTTATCACGAGCACAGGAAATATGGAGACGAAGTAATAATTGTCGGATCAGACAAGCAGTTTCCCGAGATAAACGAATCGCTCGAGAAATCCGAGGAGGGAAAGGAGTACGAAGTAATCATATCTGCTGAAAAGGCTTACGGCGTCAGAGACAACAAGAACATCAAGGTTCACACCATGAGAGAATTCCAGAGGCAGGAGATCAACCCCGTTGTCGGACAGGAAATCAATCTCAACAACAGGAGGGGAAAGGTTCTCTCAGTTACGCCCGGAAGAGTGCTCGTTGACTATAACCATCCCCTTGCAGGGAAGACCATATATTACAAGTACAAGGTGAACCAGGTCATAAAGGACGCGGCGGAGAAACTCCTGTCAATCGTTCACATGTACTACCAGCCGGAGAAGGAGGATTTCTCGTGCTCCGTTGAGGACGGCAACGCCATTATCAATGTTCCTGAGGATGCAAAATTCGACCCCGTGTGGCTGAATGCAAAGTATCTCGTGGTAAACGACGTCAGGAAGTACCTTCCTGAAGAGGACATTTCCGTCAGGGAATTCTACAAGAAGCTTCCGAAGGAAGAGGAACACAAGGAGGAGCCCAAGGAGGCTCCGGCAGAGAAACAGGAGATTCCGGAAACAAAGGAAGAAGCTCCCCAGTAACCCATTTTTTTAGATGATTGGAACCGATATTTCAGAAGAGCTTCGTAATCTTTCGGGGCGTGTCAGGGTAGTGCTTGTTTCGCCAAAATACGAAGGCAACATAGGCGCAGTTGCCAGGTCAATGAAGAATGCCGGCCTGACAGACCTTGCAATGGTGAATCCTCCAGGGATAGGAGATGAGGCCATAGCTCGGGCAATGGCAGGCAGGCAGATACTCTCGGAAAGCAGGACATATTCAACCCTTGAGGAAGCAACCGAAGGCTTCACCATAATAGCAGGCACATCAAGCGTAGCGACTGTCAGCAGGAAGAAATTCAGGCGTATGCCGGTAACACCACAGATGTTCTGGGATGAATTTTCCAAAAGAAGTGAGAGGATAGCCATTGTTTTCGGCAGGGAGGATGACGGACTGCGGAACACCGAACTCGAACATTGCAACTACTTCATAAACATACCAGCATCTCCCGATTATCCTGTGTACAACCTGTCCCATGCTGCAGCTATAATATTCTACGAGATGGTGAAGCATGCGGGGGAATCCGGTACTGAAGCAGATAAGGATCCCATATCTCCGGCTAACTATGCAATGCTCATGGACAGGATCGGGGAACTCCTTGAGGAGGTTTCATACCCTAAATCAAAAAGGAGGAACATAGACACAATGATCCGGAGGATAAGCGCCAGATCTGCCCTGACGGAGACTGAATATTATAAATTGATGGGAATAATCAGGATAATCATGAAGCACATCGATTCTGGAGAAATGAACGCAGATTCACCGGGAAAGCAGTAAAAATGTTTATTAACGAATCTTAATTAACGCCTTACACAACGGATGTTCACCATGTCATTACAAACAGCTAGAAAAACAAGTCCTGCCATGAGAGGGACCATTGAAAAATTGATCACGATTTCACGGGAAAACAATTCAGTTTTCTGGAGAGACATAGCCGAGAGGCTTATTGCTGGGAGCAGGAGGTATTCTTCCATCAATGTGGGAAAAATCAGCAGGCTCACATCAGAGGGGGAAACCGTCGTCGTGGCCGGTTCGGTTCTCGGAAGCGGTTTTGTCGACAAGAAGGTAACGGTCTCAGCACTGGCAATCTCTGAGAACGCCAGGAAGAAACTCGAGGAGAATGGATCAACCTTCAAGAGCCTTGAAGAACTTGCTGCGGAAAATCCGAAGGGATCAAATCTCAGGATATTGAGGTAAGATATATGATTTACATCGATGCAGATAATGCAATTTATGGAAGACTTTCCACCTACGTGGCTAAGCAGTTGCTTAACGGCGAGGGTGTCATTATCATAAACGCCGAAAAGGTAGTTATAACGGGCACAAAACCGTTTCTCATAAACAGGTTCAAGGAAAGGAGAGAGATAGGAAGCGTGAGGAAGGGACCAGATTACCCAAAGACTGCTGACCAGATTCTGAGGCGATCCATAAAGAACATGCTGCCATCCAAGAAGACCATGGGCAAGGAAGCTCTAAAGAGATGCGTAGTTTACCGCGGAAAGCCCAAGATACTCGATGGCATTGAGTTCAAGAAAATAGATGAGGCAGTGAATCACAAGATGAGCGGTTACGTCACTCTGCAGGATATCACATTCCAGCTTGGACAGAGGTCAATTCAATGAAGAACACAGGGACATTCATAGTAACATCGGGAAAGCGCAAAACCGCCATAGCCAAGGCGGTAACAAAGAAGGGAAAGGGGCAGGTAACGTTAAACGGATACCCGGTTGAACTGCATCCGGTTGCCATACTGCGCGAAAAGATCAGGGAGCCTATTCTGCTGCTTGGCGACAAGGCCAACGAGATAGATATAGAGGTCACAGTCTCCGGAGGAGGAGTAACAGGCCAGGCTGACGCTTCAAGAACAGCCATAGCGAAAGGCATCATAAAATATGTGGCAGATGATACGCTCGAAGAGAAATTCAGGCAGTATGACAGGACTATGCTTGTGAACGACATAAGACGCAAACTCCCCAAGAAGCCAATGGGAAGAGGCGCAAGAGTAAAGAGACAGAAGTCATATAGGTGATCAGATGATTATACCAGTCAGATGTTTCAGTTGCGGCAAGGTTGTCGCCTCTGATTACGTAAAATTTACCAGCAAGATGAATGAAATCAGGTCATCCGGAAGGGAGCCGACTGCAGAGGAAGTAGCCAAGACCCTTAACGACCTTCACGTTGACAGATACTGCTGCAGGAGAATGATACTGTCTCACGCTGACCTCATCGACGAAATACTGCCATTTTCGTGAGGGACCGTGGGGTAGCTTGGTATCCTACCAGCTTGGGGTGTTGGTAACTTGAGTTCAAATCTCAACGGTCCCATACTATATATGGGGATATAGACAACAGAAAAAAGTTCTCCTTTTTATTCACTTAATAATATTTAAAAGTCTAAATATAGACAGCTGTAAATATCTTCAGAATATTATAAAATGTTCTTTTAATTAATTACT
>Ga0078972_1001275_pt1 | contig 96042 bp, 82 predicted proteins | sample YelNatPaOPGAMG01_FD_67568 | JGI IMG/M metagenome (GOLD analysis project Ga0078972, IMG submission 67568) | Hot spring thermophilic microbial communities from Obsidian Pool, Yellowstone National Park, USA - OP-RAMG-01 (SPADES assembly) (version 2) | ecosystem: Environmental > Aquatic > Thermal... | reverse complement strand
CCTCGGGCGAGCCTCGGCGTGGCCCTATCGCCGCCTCGCAATGACAAGGGACAGGTAATCTAACATTGTCGAGGTAGGTACGCGCGCGTTTGAAAAACTCGCCAGCGTGACCGGGCACATGGCTGGCCAGCGAATGCCGTCGCGCATCGCCTCCACCGCTTTCTGCGGCAAAAAAAGAGACGGGGAGCGAGAATCCCCGTCTCGGTCCCTGGGGGCGCTGTCTTCCGACCAGGAGGGGCTTGTTTTAAGGGCTGAAGGAAATGGTCTTACTGACGCAAGTGCCAAGCAAGTTATCCTGCGTGCAGAGGGTGACGGTCACGTTGAAGTTTTCCCCGGCAGGAGAATGATCGAAGGGGCCGGCCAGGGCAGTGCCGCTCTCGCCGGGGGTGAGGTCATCCTGTGGGGCCAGCGGGGCGCAGCCGGAGAACTCACGGAAGAAGTTGGCGTGCCAGGTGACCGTGATAGAATGGGTCAGGTCGCGGGCGACGGTTTGGTAAGATTGCCAGGTCAGGGCGCCGTTGTTCTTGACGGTGAGTTCTAAGGCATAGAGGGGGGCGCAGAACTCGAAGGAAGAATAGGCGACCGTGAAATCGGGCGCAGGAGTGGGGGTGGGCGGCGGAGTATAGACAGGCAGTCCGGCGGTGTTGCCGCTGATGGTGGCATATTGCCCCCAAATCCAGCAGAAAGAGGCCGGGTTGTTGGGATTGCGGATGTACCAGTAATTGCCGCTTGGGTCTCGGGCGATAACCTCGGCGCTCTTGCCTGTGGTCAACGCGCCGACCATGTCGTAAACTTTGCCGGGGCCAGTGCGACAGTTCGTATCTACCGACACGCTGACCATGGGTACGGCTGGGGTAAAGGTGGCCGTGGGTGAGGGGGTCAGGCTGGGCGTTTCACTCCAGGCCGGGGTAGCGGTTGGGGGCGGCGGGGGTTCGGTGGAGGGCAGGACGGCTTGCGTGGCCGTGGAAATGCTCTGCACAGCCGCCAGCGTTTCCGCCGCGTAATAGGCGATCATCGTTTGGGCGGCCTGTGTCTGGGCGATGGCGGTCGCGATAGCATCTCCAGGGGGCGGGCTGGTCGCGTTCCAACCAGCCGGCAGGCCGCAGGCCAGCAGCAGGGCCAGCAATAAGATCACAATCAGCAACCGATGGGATCGAGAGATAGACATACTTCCTCCTTTGGGTAGCGAAACGGAATACCAGAATCCTGAACGGCGTGACAAAGGTTTCTTGCGATCAGGCTATTCTCGCGCGTGACGCTTTCATTATAGGTGTCCTGTACAGGAAAAGCAATCCCCAAGAAGGGGGAGGTATGGCTGGAGAGCGCCTGCGGCACTGGAGATACCCGCTCCGTCGTCAGGCAGGCGATTGGACGGTCTGGAAAGAAGTTGCGCTTTTGTGCTATGATATGGCAGGTTGTAGATGATTCATCCGGCAATTGTGGAGGTGAGCCATGCGTATTCTCATTGCTGGTGGGCGTGGTTTTCTGGGACGTCGCTTGAGCCAGTCATTGCTTGAGGATGGGCATGAGGTGTGGGTGCTGACGCGCCGTTCGTTGACCGAAGGCGAGGCGGAAAGTGGTCTGCGCCGCCTGCTCTGGGATGGGCGTTCGTGCGACGAATGGGCTGAAGCGATAAATGAAATGGACGCGGTGGTGAACCTGAGTGGAGAAAGTATTGGCCGCTGGCCCTGGAGCGCTCATCAGAAGCAACGGCTGCGGGACTCGCGGCTGCAGCCGGGCGAAGCGCTGGTAGAGGCGATCCGCCGCGCACGCAAACGGCCAGCGGTCTTTTTGCAGGTCTCTGGCGTTAACCACTATGGAACGCAGGGCGAGGAGGCCAGCGAGGCGACCCCGCCGGGGGACGATTTCCTGGCGCGTCTGACCTGTGATTGGGAGGCTTCGACGCAACCGGTGGAGGAACTTGGGCTGCGACGTGTGGTGGCGCGGTTGGCGGTGGTGCTGGCGGCTTCCGGCGGTATGTTACCGCGCCTGGCCTTGCCGGTGCGTCTGGGCCTCGGCGGGCCAATCGGCAGTGGCCGGCAGGCCATGCCCTGGATTCACGAGGCCGACGCCGTCGGCGCGATGCGCTTTTTGATCGAGAATCCGGCGGCGCGCGGGCCGTTCAATCTGGTCGCGCCCCACCGAATCACCAACGCCGAATTTCTGCGCCTCCTGGCGCGAGCCCTGCGTCGGCCTTTCTGGCTTCCTGTGCCGTCTTTTCTCTTGCGCCTGACGTTGGGCGAGATGAGCGTGCTGGTGCTGGAAGGCCGTCCTGTCTGGCCCAAACGCCTGTTGGAACTGGGATACCACTTCCGCTTTGAACGCCTGGAAGAGGCCTTGCAAGCGATTTATCCTCGTCGCTGAGACGGGGACTCGTGGTGCAGGCCTGCGTCTCGCTTCATACGCCGACGGGAATTGCCGGCTCAGCGCCGGCAAGTGCGCGCCTGTTTGCCGGGCCACGCCGCCAGGTGAGAAATAATCGCTGAAAGCCAAAATTTTCCTTGACGTCTGCGCTCATTCGTGATAATCTTGCTTTACGTGTGCGCCAGGCTTTGTCCAAGTTTGGCGAGCCGGGCGCAAAATTTTTATGTAAGGAGAAAGGCAATCTATGTCCGGAGAACGCTACATCGGTATCGTCAAATGGTTCAATGCGACCAAGGGCTATGGCTTTATTGGCCGCGAGGGTGGCGAAGATGTATTCGTCCACTTCTCGGCTATTCAGATGGATGGCTATAAGCGCCTGGAACAGAACCAGAAAGTGGAATTCTCCATTGAGCAGGGACCAAAAGGCCTGCAGGCGGCCAATGTGGTCCCTCTGGAGTAACATCGCGACCTGACGAGATCGGGCCTCCTGTGAGGCCCGATTTTTTGTTGTTCTGGCTGTCGGCAAGCAGGATATTCTCTCAAGCCTGACGTCTTGCCCCGCTGAAGTTTCTGGCGTTTCAGCCCTGGGGGATGCCGGTTCTCTCTGGTGACTTCGTGCAAGTCATTGTAAAATAACGTGAGTTCGAGAGATGGGTTCTTGAAACGTCACGAAAGTTTTCCAATCCCTGCCTGTAGGAGATAGAGTTGTGCAAGAATTGAAAGAACGCATTCTGCGCGAGGGGAAGCACCTCGGCAACGGCATTTTGAAAGTAGACGGCTTCATCAACCATCAGGTGGACGCGGCGCTGATGGACGCCTGCGGTCGTGAGCTGGCGCGACGCTTCGCCGCCCTGGGCGCGACCAAGGTGTTGACGGCGGAAATTTCAGGCATTGCGCCGGCGCTGATGACGGCGCATTACCTGCACCTGCCGGTGGTCTATGCGCGCAAAACCAAACCGGTCACCATGCCCGACCGGGTCTTTCTGACGCTGGCCCCTTCGCACACCAAAGGGCAAATGATTGAATTGATTATCTCGCCGGAGTATCTGGCAGGCGGCGAGCGCGTCCTGATTATTGACGACTTCCTGGCCACCGGCGCGACGATCATGGGTCTGGCGCGTCTGGCGCAGACAGCCGGCGCGCGCATCGTTGGCATTGGAACATTGATTGAGAAAGTCTTTGAAGGTGGTCGTCAAGTGCTCGAACCGCTGGGAGTTCCCATCGAAGCGCTCGTGCGCATTGTGGAAATGAAGGGGGAGGAGATTGTGTTTGGGTGAGGAAATGTACGATTCGATCGCCATTCTGGACTTTGGCTCGCAGTATGCCCAGCTGATCGCGCGTCGGGTGCGAGAGGCGCATGTCTATTGTGAACTGTTCCCCTGGGATGCACCGCCTGAGACAGTGCTGGCGTTGAAGCCCAAGGGCATCATCCTGTCTGGTGGGCCGGCTTCTGTGTATGCCGCCGGCGCCCCCACGCTGCCATCGTACGTCCTGGAAACGGGACTGCCGATTCTGGGCATTTGCTATGGTATGCAACTCCTGACTCATGCCCTGGGAGGCAGGGTCAACCCGGCCACCGAGCGCGAATACGGCCCGGCAACAGTGACGGTGACGGTCGCTACCCCCTTACTCCCGGCCCCGTCCCTCTCGGTCTGGATGTCGCATGGCGACCGCATCACTCGCCTGCCACCGGGCTTTGTGGCCATTGCGCAATCGGAGAACAGTCCCTGTGCGGCAATGGCAGATACCCAACGCCGTTACTACGGCCTTCAGTTTCATCCCGAAGTGAAGCATACGCCGCTGGGGGTAGAAATTCTACGGCGTTTTGTCGTTGACATCTGCGGTTGTGCACCGGCCTGGACGCCCGCTTCGATTCTTGAGACGAGCGTGGCGCGCGTCCGCGAGCAGGTCGGGGCGGAGCGTGTACTGGCAGCGGTCAGCGGTGGCGTGGACTCGGCAGTGGCTGCCGCGCTGGTACACCGCGCCGTAGGCGATCAGTTGCTGGCGATTTTTGTGGATACCGGCCTGCTCCGTCAGGGGGAAGCAGAGCAGGTGGTGCGCACCTTCCGCGAGCAAATGGGAGCGGAACTGGTTGCTGTGGAGGCGGCGGAAGAGTTCTTCACTGCCCTGCGTGGGGTGACCGATCCGGAGGCCAAACGCAAGATTGTGGGAGAGAAATTCATCCGTATTTTTGAGCGCGAAGCGCGCAAACTGGGCCGGCCGCGCTTTCTGGTGCAGGGCACGATCTACCCGGACGTGGTTGAATCGGCCGCGCCGGACCGCAGCAAGGCCGCCCGTATCAAATCGCACCACAACGTGGGCGGTCTGCCGGCAGATATGGAACTGGCCCTGGTCGAGCCATTGCGTTATCTTTTCAAAGATGAAGTGCGGGCAGTGGGCGAGGCGCTGGGGCTGCCGGAAAGCATGGTCTGGCGGCAACCCTTTCCCGGGCCGGGGCTGAGCGTGCGCGTCTTGGGCGAAGTGACGCCGGAACGTGTGGCTCGTCTGCGCGCCGCGGATGCGATTTTTACGGAGGAATTGATGGCCGCCGGCTGGCTCGGTAAAGGAGGCGGCGCCAGCCAGGCGTTTGCAGTGCTCCTGCCGGTACGTTCGGTAGGGGTAATGGGCGATGAGCGCACCTATCAGGAGACCTGTGTGCTGCGCGCGGTCGTTACCGATGACTTTATGACCGCGGATTGGGTGCGCCTGCCGCCGGAGTTGCTGGCGCGCGTGGCCAATCGTATCGTCAACGAGGTGCCCGGCATTAATCGCGTGACATACGATATTACGACCAAGCCGCCGGCAACCATCGAATGGGAATGAACGAATGGCTATCTACATCGCCAGCATCTTCCTTTCAGCGTTTCTGCTCTTTCAAGTCCAGCCCATGATTGGGCATTATATTTTGCCCTGGTTTGGTGGCACCAACTCGGTCTGGTCGGCAGTGATGTTGTTCTTCCAAACGGTACTTACGGCCGGCTATGCCTATGCGTACTGGTTGATCGGGCGTCGTTCTGCCAGGCAACAGTGGCTGTGGCATCGAACGTTGCTTCTGGCTTCGCTGGCCCTGTTGCTGGTGCTGGGAGCGGTATGGCCCTCGCCTGTCACCCCCAGCGCGGCCTGGAAGCCGTCCAGTGTGGCCTGGCCTGTCCTGCGCATCTTCCTGATTTTGCTGGTAGCGGTCGGCTTGCCCTACTTTGCCCTGGCCAGCAACAGTCCGTTGATTCAGGCCTGGTTTGCGCGCCTCTACCCCGGGCGTTCGCCTTACTGGCTGTATGCGCTTTCCAACGCCGGCTCTTTGCTGGGATTGCTCTCCTATCCGGTGCTGGTAGAACCAGCGTTACGCCTGCGCTGGCAAGGGTGGCTGTGGGCGGTTCTCTACGTTCTTTTTGCGGCTCTAACCGGCAGCGCCGCCTGGCGCGCAGCCCGCGCTCCCCAGGCAGGGGAAGCCTCGATGGCGACGAAGGACGCTCCGGCCCATGCTTCCACCGTGACATTCGGGCGGCAGGCCCTCTGGCTTGGGCTGAGCGCTGTCGCGACCGTCATGTTGCTGGCTGTGACCAGTCGCCTGACCCAGGAAATAGCCCCCATTCCTTTTCTGTGGGTTCTCCCTCTGGCGGTGTATCTCCTGTCCTTTATTGTTGCCTTTTCGGGGGAACGCGGATACTCCCGTCCCTGGTTCGTGCTGCTTTTGGTCATTACCTCGATCGCGGTGGCGGCTCTGGCGGCGGAGCCGGAACAGCCGATTCTGCTGCAAACGAGCATTTACCTGATATTCCTGTTCGCTATCTGCATGGTGGCGCATGGTGAACTGTATCGCCTGCGCCCCGAAGCCGCCAATCTGACGCGCTTTTACCTTCTCGTCTCCATCGGCGGCGCGTTGGGCGGTCTGCTGGTCAATTTCGTCGCGCCGCTCATTTTCAGCGATTATTGGGAATTCTATGCAGGTTGGGCAGCGGCCTGTGTATTGCTGATGGTTCTGACCTTTGTGCGTCAAACCGAACTGCGCCATCGCTGGCGCTTCTGGCACGATGCTCTGGTGGGCGGCCTGGCGGTAGGCGTGGTTATTTTTGCCGCGTATGCCATCATTTCTCCTGCGAAAACGGATGTCTGGCGAGCGCGCAACTTCTATGGCGTTTTACGGGTGCGTGAGGATAAGGCCCAGGGGCTGATCTTCCTGGCGCATGGAGCCACAGTGCACGGAGTACAGTGTACCACCGCCGACCGACGCGCCGTGCCATCTGGCTATTACTGGCCGGAAAGCGGCATTGGCCTGATCCTGACTTCCCACCCGCGCTATGGGCATGGCATGCGCGTCGGGGTATTGGGGCTGGGCGTCGGCACTCTGGCAGCCTATGGACAGCCGGGCGATGTTTATCGCTTCTATGAGATCAACCCGCGCGTGGTCGAACTGGCCAGCGGTGAGAATGGTTTCTTTTCCTACCTGAGTGACAGCCAGCAAAGAGGCGTGCAGGTGGAAATCGTTCTGGGCGATGCGCGCCTGGCCCTGGAAGAGGAACTGGCTCAGGGCAAGCCGCAAGGCTATGATGTGTTGGTGGTGGATGTCTTCAACAGCGATTCCATTCCTGTCCACCTGCTCACGCGTGAGGCGATTGCGCTGTACCTGCAGCATCTGGCGCCGGATGGCATTCTGGCATTGCATATCAGCAACCGCTACCTGGATTTCCGACCGCTTGTCTGGCAGGAGGCCAATCAGTTTGGGCTGGAGGTGGGGATTGTGACCACTCCTGCCTCTTCCACGCGGCCCGAAACATTGCCGTCTATCTGGGCGTTCCTGACGCGCGATGGACGCCTGTTTACGGCGCCGGCTCTATCCGGGCGCGTGGACCGGCTGGAAGGCTTCACAACCCGCATCCGTCCCTGGAGCGATGATTACAGCAATGTGTTCCAGCTGCTCAAGTGAGCCAGCCGGAAGCCGCTGGCAGGCCCAGGGTTATTCAGGCTCGATGGAACTCGCTGGAAAAGCGTAATTGTGTTTCTTACAGGGCCTGTGCAAGCGTTCTAATCGAGGAGAGGAACGATGTTTCGCAGACCTTTTGCCCGTCCCCTGCGGCGTGCGCTGCTGCGCCCCGCCATTCCGCTGGCGCTGATGCGCGCCAATGAACTGCTGGCTTCCGGCAACTACCCGGCCGCGGCGGAGGCCTATGAGCAACTGGCGCGCGGCGCCCAGAGGCGCGGCCTGCCCCACGATGCCCCGTTATTCCTCCAGGCCGGGCGTTGCCGCATCCTGGCCGGTCAGGTCCCGGCAGGGATGAACGATTTGAAACAGGGGCTGACCATCCTGGCCGGACGCGGCAACTGGGTGCGTCTGCAGAATGCCGGTCGGCGCGCCGCGCATGAATTGCGCGGCCGCGGCCTGACTGCCGAAGCCGCCGAAATCGAGGCTTTGCTCAAGAATCTCCTCCCCGCCGGCTTTGGGGACGGAGAGCCGGTCGCCGCCGCGCCCAGACGGCTTTTGCCCACCCATTGCCCAGCCTGTGGTGCGCCGATACTCTCTGACGAAGTGGACTGGGCAGATGAAGTTACCGCCGAGTGCCCTTACTGTGGTAGTGCTGTGCGGGCTGAATGACCAGCCTGGGTAATCGCATTCAACCTTCGGGACGTCTGCGTTGTTTATCCCGAATATCCGCACCGCATGCGTTGATTCGTTTTTCCCCTGACAGGCTGGGAAGCCTGTGCTACGGGCGTCCACCCCGCATTCGTTGATTCGTTTCCTGTTCGTGGACGGTCTGCTCCTGACAGGCTGGAAAGCCTGTGCTACGGGCGTTCGCGCCGCATTCGTTGATTCGTTTTCCCCAGAAATCTGTGTCACCCCCCCCTGGCAGGCGGCTGTTGACAACGCGGCGCTTTTGTGGGATACTGATATTAGAGGGGGCACTTCCTTTGCTATCCTTGCGCAGAGGAGGTGATGCCTGAAATGGATAGTAGTTTGAGACTCAGCGCTGCGGCATCCCTCCTCGCTCTGCGATAGAGATGCCGTAGCGCGCCCAGAGGAACCGTCCACCGGGGCGGTTCCTCGCTTTAAGGCCATGGCTAGATAGCAGTAGTTCAACAGGATTTGATCAGATACAGTTCTCCCCGCTCAAAGCCACGCTCCAGGTAGTATTGACGTGTGCCTACCGCCGCAATGACGGCTAAACGCCGAAAGCCATGTTGTCGCGCAAGGTGCTCTGCCTCCTGAAGCAGGCGCGTTCCCAGCCCTCCGTGTTGCGCCGCGCCTGCCTGCTCAACCCCAATCGGCAGCGATTGGCCGTAGACATGTACTTCACGAATGATGGCCGCGCCTTGCAGGTCGCGCAGGCCGGTGGCCGGCGCATCCGCGCCCGGCAGGGAAAGGCGCAGGAAAGCCGCCAGTCTGTCGTCTGGCGTGACGAAAGAAAGAAAATGCTCCTCGGCCCCATCGGGGAAATAGACCATGTCGTCCAACCGCAGGGCTGAGGTTTCCACAGGTTGATTGCGCACTTCGCGACAACGGATGCAGCGGCAGCGCGTCCCGCGCCGCGCCAGTTCGGCCTGAACATCCTGGCGCAGGCTGGTGCGTTTGTTGCCGGCCACAATGCAGGTGGCAGGAATATCGCGCACCACACGGTTGACGCGACAATACGGCGGAATGGTCGGCTTGAGATCCGCGATCAGGGCCACAAGTTCTTCGGTTGTGTAGGGGGTATATTCCCCGCGTTGCCAGCAGGCGTACAGCGGCGCGCTGGCGACGAGTTGCGTGGGGTAAATCTTGATTTCGTCCGGGCAGAGACCCTGCCACAGACGGGCGAAGTCGGCGCGGTCTGATTCGGGTGTGGCGCCGAGCAGATTGGGCATCCAGTGCAGAACGATTTTGAAGCCGGCGGCGCGCAGCAACGCCACGGCGCGGCGCGTCTCCGCCACAGTGTGCCCACGCCGGTTCAGGGCCAGAATGCGGTCGTCCAGACTCTGCGCGCCCAGCTGTACCTTGGTCACGCCCAGATACCGCCACCAGGCCAGTTCGCCCGGCGTGACCTCATCGGGGCGCGTCTCGATGACCAGGCCGACATTGCGATGACAGGCGGTCTCGTTGAGGCGATGGACGTGTTCCAGATCATCTGCCGTCACTGTCGGCGCGTTCAGGGCCTCAAAGCAACGACGGACAAACCATTCCTGATAGTCGCGGCGGTAGGCCGAGAACGTGCCGCCCAGAATGAGCAATTCTATCTTGTCGGTAGGGTGGCCAATGGCCGTCAACGCCTCCAGCCGCGCGCGCACCTGACGGTAAGGGTCGAACTCGTTTTCCACGGCGCGCATGGCGCCGGGCTCTTCAGGGAGGTAACTCTTGGGCATGCGCACGTCATCCGGGCAAAAAATACAGGCCCCCGGACAGGGGTAAGGCTGGGTCAGCACGGTAACGGTCGTCACGCCCGAAAGCGTGCGAATCGGTTTCAGACGCAAACGCGCCAGCACTTGTGGCGCCGCCTCCCAGGCGCCGCTCTCGACCAGGTGATAATACGCCGCGACCAGCGCCGATTTGCTCAGGTGACCGTCGGCGAGCGGATGACGCCGGATCGCCTCCTCTACCGTCAGGCCAGCGCGAACATCCTCAAGCGCCTGAACGGCCAGAGCCAGTTTTTCAGGGGTCAGGGTGCGCAAGGCCGTCCATGTCTGTCGCTTAACCATAATCGTCTTCTGAAAGGTGGTTCAACGCTCCGGCGCGTATTTCCTTTGCCACTCGAACAACTTGTTCAGCGCCTCAATCGGCGACAACTGATTGATGTCCAGCCGACGCAATTCTTCGAGCAGGGGATTCGTTTCTGGGAACAGCGCCACCTGCTGCGCGGCGAGCGGGTTCACGCGCACTGCCTGACCGGACGATTTCTCCAGTTCGCGCAGAATCTCTCCCGCGCGCTGGATGACCGGGCGTGGCAGACCGGCCAGTTGCGCGACGTGGATGCCGTACGAGCGGTCTGCTCCGCCGGGAACGATTTTGTGCAGAAACACCACCTTCCCGTCGGCTTCGCTGACTGCCACATTGTAGTTACGCACGCCCGGCAGCAGTTCGGCCAGTTGGGTCAGTTCGTGGTAATGGGTGGCGAAGAGAGTCTTGGCGCGCAGATGAGGGTGATTGTGAATGTACTCGACGACTGCCCAGGCAATGGAAACGCCATCGTACGTGCTGGTGCCGCGTCCGATTTCATCCAGAATGAGCAGGCTGCGCGAGGTGGCGTGATGCAGGATGTTGGCAGTCTCGATCATTTCGACCATGAAGGTGGATTGACCGGCATGAATTTCGTCCTGAGCGCCGATGCGGGTGAAGATGCGGTCTACCAGGCCGATGCGGGCCGAGGTCGCCGGCACAAAGGAACCCATCTGCGCCAGAAGCACGATGAGCGCCGCCTGACGCAAAAACGTACTCTTGCCCGACATGTTCGGGCCGGTGATGACGCGCACGATCTCGCCCGGTTCGAAGATCAGATCATTGGGGACGAAGCGCTCCTCGCGCAGCGTTTGCTCGACGACCGGGTGCCGTCCGGCGTGGATTTCCAGGGCGTCGCTTGCCTCTACCTGCGGTCGAGTATAGCCATTGACCGCCGCGACTTCAGCCAGCGCGGTCAGCACATCCAGTTCGGCCAGCGCCCGCGCCGTCTGTAACAGGCGCCCCGCCGATTGCGCCAGCGAGGCGCAGACTTCGCGAAAGAGCCGCAGTTCAATCTCGCGAATGCGCTCCTCCGCGTTCAATACCAGCGCCTCGTATTCTTTCATCTCCGGCGTGATGTAACGTTCGGCGTTGACCAGCGTCTGCTTACGAATGTAATCGGCAGGCACCGCGCCGGCGTTGGCGTGCGAGACTTCAATGTAATACCCGAAAACCTTGTTGTATCCGACTTTCAGGGATTTAATGCCGGTGCGCTCGCGTTCAACGGCTTCCAGGTTGGCGATCCATTCCCGTGCATGGCGCGAGGCTTCGATCACGGAATCCAGTTCGGCAGAATAGCCGGCGCGGATAATGCCCGTATTCTGTAACGTAGCCGGCGGATCATCAGCGATAGCGGCCTGCAGCAAGGCCAGTTCGGTGGCACAGTTTTCGAGACCCGGCAAAAAGTCGGGGTAAGCGCCCGCCGGAGCATTCTGGTCATTGAGCAGACGTTCAATGAGCGGCAGTCGCTGGAGGGTCTGGCGCAGGGCCACCAGATCGCGCGGTTGAGCATGTCCACTGCGGACGCGATTGGTCAGCCGTTCCAGATCGGCCAGGGGTTTGAGAGCGGCGCGCAGTTCGGCGCGCAGCATGGAGCGCGCCATGAAGTATTCCACGCCATCCTGGCGACGACGAATCCGGGCCACATCCAGTAAAGGCTGGCTGACCCACTGGCGCAGCAGACGTTTCCCCATCGGCGTCACCGTCTGGTCAAGTACGCCCAGCAGAGAGCCGCGCACCTCGCCACGCAACGTTTCGGTCAGTTCGAGGTTGCGCCGCGTGGTGGCATCCAGCGCCATGAATTCGTCCAGGCTATAGAAGCGCAGGCTGGTAAGCAGGGCGAGGGCCGCGCTTTCGGTTTCCTTCAGGTATTGCAGAATGGCGCCGGCGGCGCGGCTGGCCAGAGGTCTGTCGTGCAGGCCGAAGCCCTCCAGCGTGGCGGCCTGGAAATGCATCAGCAGCGCTTCACGACAGCGTCCTACCTCAAAGCGCCAGGCCGGCCAGCGGGTATGGTGTCCTGGCAGACCGTTGGGCAAGGCCAGGCTATCGGGGTAGAGCAGTTCCGCCGGACGCAGACGCGTCAATTCGGCGCGCACCGGCCCCAGGTCCGGCGGCGTTACCAGTTCCGTGACAGCAAATTCACCGGTGGTAATATCGGCATAGGCAACGGCCGCGCGCAGGGTCTCGCGGTCGTCTTCCGCCTCCAGAAGCAGGGCCGCCAGGTAGTTATTGGCATCGCCGGGCAGGAGGCCGGGTTCGATGACCGTGCCGGGCGTGACGACGCGCACCACCTTGCGCGGGAAGAGACCCTTGACCGGTGTATCACCTACCTGCTCGCAGATAGCCACATGGTAGCCTTTTTCAATCAGGCGCGCCAGATAGTTGTCGAGAGCATGGTAGGGAATGCCGGCCAGCGGCGCGCGTTGTCCTTTGCCGATTGGCCGCGAGGTCAGGACGATATCCAGTTCGCGCGCGGTGATCTCGGCATCCTCATCGAACGTCTCGTAGAAATCGCCCAGGCGAAAGAGCAGGATGCAGTGCGGATACTGGCGTTTGATTTCCAGATATTGTTTGCGGATGGGAGTAATGTCATCAGACATGCCTTCATTTTATGATTGAGGGGCAGAATGAGCAAGGGTTGGCATTCTGCGTTTGTAACTGCTCAGCCATGTCATGGCGAGCCGTTTTTTGGCGAAGCAATCTCCCCTTTATCAGGCTACATGGGCCGCCTGGGGATTGCTTCGTCGCAAAGAACACTCCTCGCCATGACATCCACAACGGTTTTGAGACAGGGCTACATAGTTACCTGCGTTTTTGATTAACGGCGCGTTTCGTGGTATGCTCAAAGAGCCATGTTGCCCGAATTGCATGTGGACGATAGGGTGCGATTACGCAAGCCTCACCCTTGCGGTTCCTACGAGTGGACGGTGTACCGCGTTGGGGCCGATATTGGTTTGCAGTGTCTGGGTTGTGGACGGCGGGTGATGCTTACCCGCCGTGAACTGGCGCGCCGTCTGAAGGCGATTCTCACAGCCGCTCGTCCGCTGCCGTGAGCGGTGGGGCGGAGTCAGGGCTCGGCGCGAATGATGACTTTATCGCCCAGCCTGGCCCATTCGTACAACCAGCGAGCATCGGCCGGAGCCAGGTTGATACAGCCGTGCGAGACCGCCGCGCCAAAGTCATCGTGCCAGTACGCGCCATGAAAGGCCAGGTTCCCGTAGTAGGACATAAAGTAGGGCACGGCCTGGAGATAGTATTCGCTAAGCGCCTCGCTCGGTTGCGACAGGGTAATGTATTTGTCGGGTGATTTGTAGAGGATGGCGAATTCGCCGGGGGGCGTCCAGCGTTTGTCCTGCCCGGTGGAGACCAGTGTGGCAAAAACAAGTTGACAGTGGTCGTACACGCTGAGTGTCTGTTCGATGAGGCTGACGTAGATATAGCGACAGGGGCCGGCAAGCGATGGCGTCTGGGGAGAGACAAGGGCAACAGCCTCGTCGGGTAGCCACTCGTCTCCGCCAATCGCGAGGTAGCCGGCCCGAGGCGGAACATCGGGGAACTCGTGAACGATCTGGTAGCGCTGGAAGGAGCGCAGGGGTTCGTCGTGGCGGTTGAGGCTGTGCGCGTCGGTCAGCACCCAGCCAAAACGGAATGGTACGGGACGTGTTAGCAAAATGCCATGAAAGCGCGAGGGGGTGATCTCCTGCAAGTCCTTGCCGTCCATCCATTCGCCGGAAGCCAGAGCGTAAAATGTCTTCCCGTCGCGCGTTTCGGTATGATAGAAGGCTACATAGGCTGGAATGTAAGGAAGATAGCCGCGATTAAAGGAATGCTGGACCGCGTCGGTCAGGGTCGGGTAAAGGGCGGCGTTGGCGTCGGTGACCAGAGCGTAGCCGTAGCGCAGGGTGACATAGGATTCATCTAGAGGCTGGTACCAGGTCGGCTCTGGGGTGGGGGAAGGGGTTATGGTTGGGGTAAACGTGGGGGGCTGCGATGGGGATGGGGTCGCTGTGGATGGGGCCGAGGAGGCCGCGCTGGCGGGGGAGGGCAGCGCGGTCGCGGGAGCCGCCGGCGCGGCTGGTCTGCAGGCGGCCAGCAACGCCAGCACAAGCCACAGCGAAGACGCGAGCGAGCGCATGCGAGGACCCAAACGCCTCATGTGAAGCGATAGTGCTTGCGCACGCGTTGAGTGATTTTCCAGGTGCAGGCAAGACCTGCCGGGAAAATAACCAGATCGCCTGCGCCAATCTCGACCGGTGTCCCCTCCTCTGGCGTGACGATGACATGTCCCTCGAGCAGGTAGCAGGTCTCCTCGCTATCGTAAAACCATTCGAACTCTGACTCTTCTTTTTCCCAGACAGGCCAGCGAAAAACGCCCAGTTGTTGTAGCCTTTCGGCAGAGGGATTGTGTTCCACCTGGATGGGTCGCGTCATGAAATATCTCCTAACGGTGAACGCCGGTATCGATGTAACCGGCCTGCAGATCGTTGAGCACTTCCTGTACCAGACGCAGTTTGCCTTCGCTGAGCAGCGCCTCATTGATGTCGTTCAGGAAAAGCGGGATCGCGACGGTGCGTCCGCCCTGACCGGCGGCAAGTTCCGGGAAGACCTGACGGACGGCGGCCAGCAAATCGGGCTGGATGCTCACCACCCACTGATCGCGGATATCTTCCAGCGTGAGGCTTTCGCCGATGATTTTGATCTGATACTCTGCCAGTGTTTCCAGCACGTCTATGGTTGCCAGCGGCGGGTAAATATAGACGGCTTCCACCTGGTAATTATGGAAAGCGCGAGCATAGGCCGGATACTGGTCTTCCGGCGTATCGGCCGGTATCTCGACGTGCAGGGGATAGTCGTACCAGGGAGGGAACGAAGCCAGACACAGGCCGCAGTAGAAGGTACGACCGTTCATGAAGGCGGTTTCGGCGGCCAGGCCTTGCGGGTCATCGGCCAGGGTCAGGATGCCGGTCCGGTAATCGGGCGAAAGCATTGCCGCGATGTAGCCGGCCAGAAAGGCTTGCTGTTCCACGGGGCGGTTCATGGCGCCAATAACCGTCAGGTTGGCAGCCGGGGCGAGATCGGGAATGCCCACAGCCAGGAATTGCGCCTGTGGCGCTCTGGCGGTCAGGTCAGCCAGCCCGGGGTCGGGGGGGAAGACGATCACTACCCTGAGGGCGGGGCCGGCCAGTTCGAGGTCGAGCGGGGTGAGGGTATTCAATACCTGAAAACGCATCCCGGCCGCGTAGGCCAGATCGTAGACGGTCTTCTGGTAAAGGGCCGATTCCTCTTGCGGCAGGTCAGCCGGGATAACCAGAATGGTCAGCGGGCTGAGCGGTGTGCTGGTGGGGATGGGAGCAGGCGTTGAACGGGCAGTGGCTGTGGCAATCGGCGTGGGCGGCTGTCTGTGCGGCAGAGCACAGGAGACAAGCACCAGCGCCAATACAAGGGAAATCAGGCGTGAGCGCACAGGATGATTCTCCGGAATGGGATGTTCTGTATTTTACCCGAAAAATCGAGATGCTCCCTGCGCGGGAGCACCTCGATTGTCAAAGAAAGGAGAGAGAGGTTATCTGGCTGTCACGCGAATCGTCTTTGTGCGCGCCACCTCGCTTTTGGGCAGACGTAACGTCAGGACACCAGCCTCGAGGCGGGCTTCTGCCTTTTCGGCATCCACCGGCGCCGGCAGATGCAGGGTGCGACGAAAATCACCCACCGGCAATTCCCGCAGCAGATATTCGCCCTCGGTCTCCGGGAAATGTCCTTCGATGGTGATTATATCATCTGCCATTTGAATCTGAATATCTTCGGGCCGCAGGGAGGGGGTCAACGCCTGAATGACAAAGGCCTCGTCCTCCTCCCGCACGTTGAGCGCCAGAGGCCACTCGTTCCCGGCAGGACAGGCCGCCATGTGCATCCAGCGGCGCATCATACGATGAGGGTAAGAGGGAATATAGAAAGTCATGGGATGCTCCTTTCTGCAATCTTGCAGGAAGGATAACCTCCCAAGGTAAGAAAGACGCAAAGGATGTATCAGCGTTATGTCAGAAATGACGATCCCGCCTGACCGGAAGTTACCGGCACGACGATTTGGTTCCGTGGCGCCTAGCCGGGCGCGGTCAGCGATGGCTCGCGGGTCGCCAGACCCGCGCCAGAGTCTTCGCCCTGGGAGATGCTTTTCTCTGGCGCGTTTTTGGCATGCCGTATCAGATTGAGCAGGTGGGCCACAAGCACGCCGCTTGGCACAGGTTTGACGAGGTAATCGTCGGCGCCGGCGTCGAGGGCGCTGGCTACCTGGCCTGGGTGATCCAGCGCAGAAAGGATCAGGATGGGTACCTGGCTGAAAGCGCGCACTGCCCGGCAGACCTGCCAGCCATCCATATCTGGCATCATCAGGTCGAGAATGACGACATCGGGCTGTTGCTGGCGGATAAGTTCCACGCCGCGCCGGCCATTGTTGCTCGTCAGCACCTCAAAGCCATGCGTGCCGAGCAACAGGCCCAACAATTCTGTGGTTGCCGGGTCATCGTCAATTGCCAGAACTCTGTAAGACATACTCCAATTATCGTGCAAGTCTGGCTTTTTGGAGTTTTCAACCTGCTTACAATCTTGACTTTACTGCAGAAGTGGTTGTTGCCGCAGAGGTCAATCTTCTGCCGGGCTGTCTACTGCAACTTCGAGAAGCGCGGTCAGGCCCCTGACAGAGTCGCCGCCGACGGTGATTTCGAACATTCCCGGTTCGACGACGCGTTCCATGTTCTCGTTCAGGAACGACAATTCGGCTGCCGTCAGGGTAAAGCGCACTGTTTGCGTTTCGCCGGGTTGGAGCGTGATGCGACGGAATCCTTTGAGTTCTTTGACCGGGCGTGTGACCATCTCGGAGAGTACGTCGTGAACGTAGAGTTGTACGACTTCATCTCCGGTGCGCTGGCCAGTATTGGTGACTTCCACGCTAACCGTGGTCGAATCGTTCGGACCGATTTTCGCGGGCGTCAGGCGCAGGTTGGCGTAGCGGAATGTCGTATAACTCAAGCCGTAGCCAAAGGGAAAGAGCGGCGTGGAATCGCTGAAGAGATAACTGCGCTGGCGGGAAGGTTTGTGGTTATAGTAGGCGGGCAATTGTCCGACCGCGCGCGGAAAGGTGATGGGCAGTTTACCGCCGGGACTGATGTCACCGAAGAGGACATCGGCGAAAGCCGCGCCGCCTTCCTGCCCCAGGTACCAGCCTTCGAAGAGAGCGTTTGCACGCTTGGCCAGATCGTTGACCGTGAGCGGACGACCGTTCAAAAGAAGCACAACGGTTGGCACGCCCGTCTCGATAACCGCGCGCGCCAGTTCGTTCTGGCGACCGGGCAGGTCCAGAGTATCACGGTCGCCCAAATGTTTCTCGCTCCAGGCCTCGCGGCAGACGGATTCATTCTCGCCCAGGACCAGCAAAGCGACCTCAGCCTGACGCGCGATGGCTACTGCTTCGGCGATGCGCTGTTCGTCCTGATCGGCTGTGGGCAGTGTAGCCGCATCTTCGTGCCAGCCACGCCAACCCTGGCCATCAAAGTCTTCCTGCGTGATCTTGCATCCTTCCGCGTAAAGAATCTGAATGCGCCCCTGGGCTTTCTGGCGGAGGCCATCCAGGATGCTCAGGCCGTGGCCGGGATTGGCGCTGTAACCGCCCAGATGCAGGCCGGCCGCGTTGGGGCCGATGACCGCCAGCGTTCGCAGGCGGGTGATGTCGAGCGGCAGGAGGCCATCGTTTTTGAGCAGGATCAGGCTCTGTGCAGCAGCGCGATAGGCCAGACGGCGGTGGTCGGCGCAGTTGGTGATCTGTTCAGCGACGTCGGGGTCAACGTAGGGATTCTCGAAAAGGCCGAGCAGGAATTTGGCGCGCAGGATGCGACGCACGGCGCGGTCAATCCAGGCGAGAGGCACCTGGCCCTGTTGTACCTGCTCGATCAGGGTGTGGAAGCAACTATCCAGTTCGAAGTCAATGCCGGCGGCGAGCGCCTTGCGCGCGGCCTCCGCCTGGGAGGCGGCGATGTGATGCACGCTTTCCAGTTGCGAGATGCCATTGCCATCGGAAGTGAGGAGACCCTGAAAGCCCCATTCCTGACGCAGTACCTGTTCCAGCAACCAGCGATTGGCGTGGACCGGGATACCGTTGATTTCGTTGTAGGAGGCCATCACCGCGCCGACGCCAGCCTCTTTCACTGCCGACTGAAAGGCGGCGAGGAAAGATTCGCGGATCTCGCGTTCGGCGTAATTGGCCGGCGCGGCATTGCGCCCGCCTTCCGGTTGTCCGTGGGCGGCGAAGTGCTTGGCAGTGGCCAGGACGTGTTGGCGATCGATTGGCTGTGAACCATCGGCCAGGCTGACCCCTTGCAAGCCACGGATGGCCGCCACGCCCATGCGGGAGCAGAGGTAGGGATCCTCGCCGTAGGTTTCTTCGGTGCGGCCCCAACGTGGTTCCCGCGCCAGGTCCAGCACGGGGGTCAGCGCCCAGTTACCGCCGCGCGCCCGCATCTCACGCGCCGCGGCGGCGAAGACTTCTTCCACCAGCGCGGGGTTCCAGGTGCTGGCCAGGGCAATGGCCTGGGGAAAAGAGGTGCTGCCCTGCGCCATCAAGCCGTGCAGGGCTTCGTCAATGAAGAAGGCGGGAATGCCCAGGCGAGTATGTTCGCGCAGGTAATGCTGGATGGCATTCGTCCACAGTGCGGTAGCGCGCGGCGAGGAATACAGGCCAGGACGTCCCAACGCCCCTACGCCATTGGCCAGTCTGGCGCGCACGGTTTCATCCAGTTCAATTTTTTCGTCAGGCAGGTTGTTGGTGCGCATCTGGAAGATAGACATTTGAGCGATTTTTTCTTCCAGTGTCATGCGCTCCAACAAATCGTCCAAACGTTGTTCGATGGGCAACGATGGATCACGGTAAGGAGAGGTAGCGTTCATGGATTTATTGTACTAGAAAAAACAGTATGACAGGCTCACATATCTGTAAGAAAAAGGGAGGCGCGTGATCATCAGGCAGGAAGAAGGTCTGTCGGCAGGAAACACGAAATCAAGCGATGGTTCACTGCAAATTTCTTAAGCAGGAACGGGGAAGCATGGAAGACCTGATCACCCATGGCGCGGGTTATTGCAACCATATAGAAAAACCGGGGTTTAAGCCTTTCAGAGAGAGCCACGCTTCCGGTAATACCACTTTGAAGGAGAAATCTTGTTATGAGATCTCGTCTGATGCTATTCCTGGGTGCCTGGGGCAGCGCCATTTTCTTTGGCGCGCTGGGTTACGCGTTGGGGGCATTAACGGGTCGTCTTACTGGTAGTGAGATGGCTGACCTGGCGCTGGGTATGGCCGGTATGACTTTGGGGATATTGTTGGGCAACGGATTGGGCGCAACCTGGATGGCGAAACGCCAGGGCTTCAAACGCAAAGCCTGGCTCTTTTGGGCAATTGGCGCGCTGGCGGTAATCCTCGTCCTGTTGTTGGCCGAACCCTTGCGTCTGAACCAGAACACGGCGATCATGCTGATCGTCTTGTTGACACTACCGCCGGCAGTCGAAGCCCTGATCGCCTGAACGGTGCAAATCAGGCCATCCCTGTTCGATTTCATCTGGATTTGCCCCATCCGTTCCCTGACGACCGGTGTTCTCAGACGCATCAAACAGCAAGAACTCTTTCAACCAGGCGCAACTCTCCGGAACGAGAACTGAATCCCGGCCAGGCTCATATTTTCTTCATCCACAGATCGGTCTCGAAACGCTGGAATGAGAATCTGTCTGGAAAGGAGCAACGAACTGCCGCGTCACATCAGCAATTCGGTTTTGCGAAGAGGAGGAAGGAGCAGGGCAATGCGGATGTGACACAAATTTTCGGGGGAAAACGAATCAACGAAGGCGGGCGGCAGACTGCAGACCGACCGTAGCACAGGCTTTCCAGCCCGTCAGGAGCAGACCGTCAACGAGTGGAAAAACGAATCGACGAATGCGGCGCGGACGCCCGTAGCACAGGCTTTCCAGCCTGTCGGGGAAGACCGTCAACGAACAGGAAACGAATCAACGAATATGCGGCGCGGGTATTCGTGGCCCGATTCGTTGACGATTCGCCCTCCAATACAATCACGGCAGGTAATTACGGGAAGGGTTGATTTTATGGGAGTGTAGCATGGGGCCTGGTACCGTCGCGGATGGCAGAGACTGCATCAGACCCTCCAACACCGAATTTTTCAGGCTCGAATTTCGTATACAATAGTGCAGATGTCATAAGTGCCAATGATTGCAAGGCCGTAGAGGAGAATAGTATGCCTGTGATCGAAATTACTCACATTTCCAAATCTTTCGGCGCGGTCAAAGCCGTGGACGATGTCTCCTTCTCGGTCGAGAAGGGTGAACTCTTCGGCCTGCTGGGGCCGAACGGGGCCGGCAAGACCACCAGCATCCGCTGTATGCTCGACATCTTCAAGCCCGACTCCGGCTCGGTGTCCATCCTGGGCGGCCCGATGAGCGAGGCCAAGAAAGACCGCATCGGTTACATGCCCGAAGAGCGCGGCCTCTACCAGGACATCTCGCTCGAACGTTGCCTGGTTTACCTCGGCTCGCTCAAGGGACTGAGCGAATCCGAAGTGAAGCGCCGCGCCGCTACGTACCTGGAGCGCTTTGACCTGGCCGCGCACAGGCACAAGAAGGTCAAGGAACTCAGCAAGGGCATGCAGCAGAAAGCACAGGTCATCGCCACGCTCCTGCACCAGCCCGAACTGCTCATCGTGGACGAACCCTTTGCCGGCCTCGACCCGATCAATACGCAGATGATCAAAGACCTGCTGCGCGAACAGCGCCAGGCCGGCGTGACCATCGTCCTGTGCTCGCACCAGATGCACCTGGTGGAGGAACTCTGCGACCGCATCGTGCTGATTGACCACGGCCACGTCATGCTCTACGGCAGTCTGGAGGAGGTGCGCCGTCAGTTTGCCGGCAACGCCGTGCTGGTCAAGGGCGGGGATGGCCTGCCGGCCCTCGAGGGTGTCGAGCGCGTCGAGCCGGTGGACGGGGCGGTCAAACTGCACCTGCGCCCCGGCGTCCGCCCGCAGGAGATTCTGCGCGAACTCGTCCGCCGCGACGTGCCGGTCGAACATTTCGAAATTGCCCTGCCCACGCTGGACGAAATCTTCATCCGCGTCGTCCAGGGCGCGTAGGTCGGGCTTTCAGCCCGACAAGCAGGTCGGGCTGCAGGTCGGGCTTTCAGCCCGACACCAATTCATCTCATACTCGCTCCTTGCACAAGGAGATTTCCTATGCTCAAACTCTTGCGCGTTGCCCTTCACGAATACAAACGCCACGTCTTCACCAAACGCTTCCTGATGGGCGTACTCAGCATTCCGCTTATCGGGCTGGTCGGGTTTGCTCTGGTGTTTATTCTCGTGGCAATGGAAAACGACACCACCCCGGTCGGCTACGTGGATTTCTCCGGCCTGCTGATCAATCCCCTGCCCGGCCCGGCACCGGAGAAGCCTTACAAGCCGGTGCCGTTCTTGCCCTTCGAAACGGAAGCCGATGCCCGCGCGGCGCTCGAGGCGGGGCAGATTCAGGGCTATTACCTCATCCCCGCCGATTACCCCTCCACCGGGGCGCTGACCGTGGTCTATGACGACAAAATCAGCCGTCCGGCGCGCCAGCAATTCTACGATTTTCTGGCCGTCAACCTGACGCGCCGCCTCGACCCGGCCATTGCCAACCGCCTGCTGCAGGGCAGCGAGATCATCGTCCTCTCGCCTGATGGCAGCCGCGTCGCCTCCGAGCAGACCATCTTCAACTTCATCTTGCCCATGCTGTTGGGAATTGCCTTCATGATCGCTATGTTCACCACCGGCGGCTACCTGATGCAGGCCGTCACCGAGGAGAAAGAAAACCGCACCATCGAGGTCATCCTGACCTCCGTCTCGCCGGGGCAGTTCATGGCTGGCAAAATCATCGGCGACATCGCTGTCGGCCTGACGCAAATCCTGACCTGGGTGCTGTTCGGCGTGCTGATCGTCCTGCTCGGGCGCGGTTCGCTGGCCTTCCTGCGCAACGTACAAATTGCCCCGCAGACCATCTGGCTGGCGGTTCTCATCGTCCTGCCCTCGTTCGTGACCCTCTCGGCGCTGACCGCTGCAATCGGCGCCAGCGTGACCGAGGCGCGCGAGGGCCAGCAAATTATCAGTCTGGTCACCCTGCCGGTCTGGATTCCGTACATGCTGATGTTCCCGCTGATGACCAATCCCAACTCGCCGCTGGCCGTGACCCTGAGCCTGCTCCCGCTCACCGCGCCGCTGGCTATTCTCATCCGCGACGGCATGACCCTCCTGCCCGCCTGGCAGATTGCCGCCAGCGCGGCGGTGCAGGTTGCCGCGGCGGTCGGCTCGCTCTGGCTGGCCGGGCGCGTCTTCCGCCTGGGGATGCTGCGCTATGGCAAGCGGCTCAGACTGGGCGAGGTATTCCACCGGAGATGAACAGAGATAAACGCAGATGAGACGTAACAACCTACCCACATATCCATCCTTGTCATTGCGAGCGCCGCAGGCGGCGAAGCAATCCCCTTGCTTGCCGGGAGATTGCTTCGCTACGCTCGCAATGACAAGAGGCAGAGGGTTCTCCATTAGCCATGGTAGGTAGTTACGATGAGACAGAAAAACGGTGAAGCATGAAAAAGACCCTGACCATCCTCAAGAACGAAATCGTCACCCTGCTCTCGCGCCCCTCCTTCTGGCTGGCGACCCTCGGCCTGCCGCTCGTCGCCGGGCTGGTTTTCGGCGTCATCGGTTCAATCAACCGCAGCCAGGCCGCCTCCCAGGCCGTCAGCCAGGTGTTCGTCGGCCCGCAGCAGACCCGCCCCGAAGGGTACGTGGACGAGAGCGGAATCATCGTTCAGATACCGGAAGATGTCCCAGAGGGCGTCTTCATCGCCTATCCCGATGAGCAGGCCGCCCGTCAGGCATTCGAGGCGGGCGAGATCGCGGCCTACTACGTCCTCCCCGCCGATTACATCAAACGCGGCGAGATTCGCTACATCCGTCCTGATTTCAGCCCCCTGGCGAGCAACATCGGCCCCAGCGACCTGTTCCTCCGGGTCGTGCAGGTCAACCTGGCCGAAGGCGATGCCATGCTCGCCACTCTGGTCAACGGGCCGCTGAACGAGACCGAAATTTCGCTCGCCCCCGCCCCCGCGCCGGATACGGACAATCCCATGACGATGTGGGTGCCTTACACGGTGACTCTGCTCTATTACATGCTCATCATCGGTTCAGCGAGTTTACTACTGAGCGGCATCTCGAAGGAAAAAGAGAACCGCATCATGGAAATCCTGCTCACCTCGGCCACGCCGCGGCAGCTGCTGACCGGCAAAGTCATCGGCCTGGGGGTGGTCGGCCTCTTGCAGACGATTCTGTGGGGCGGGACGACCTACGTGTTGCTCAACCTGAGCGGGCGCACCTTCAACCTGCCCTCCGCAATCCACCTGCCGGCCTCCTTCCTGGTCTGGGGGCTGGTCTTCTTCCTGCTCGGCTACGCCGTCTACGCCAGCCTGATGGCCGGGCTGGGGGCGTTGGCCCCCAACCTGCGCGAGGCTTCGCAGGTAACCTTCGTCATCCTCCTGCCGCTGATGATTCCGCTCTTTTTCAGCAATAACGTCTTCGCCGAGGCGCCGCACGGGGCGCTGGCCACCGCTCTGAGTCTCTTCCCACTTTCGGCGCCGGTGGCGATGATGGCGCGCCTCTCGGTCGGCGGGGTGGCGTGGTGGCAGCCGCCGCTGGCTGCCGTCCTGCTGGCCGTCACCGCCATCCTCATCGTCCGCGCCGTGGCCGGGATGTTCCGCGCCCAGACGATGCTTTCGGGCCAGCCGGTCAAGGTCAAAACCTACCTGCGGGCGCTGCTGGGGAAGATTTAACCAAAACAGGCTTTCCTTCTGGCCTTGTACTGCTTTGTCGTGGATTATCCCAGACGAATCGGCATTCAATCGTCCCCGACGGGAATCAACATGGCGCCTTTGCTGCAAAGCATCTCGCGGCCAGGCCGACAGAGTAACCGATGATAATTTCCCCTGATGAGTAGTGCCCTTACGAACGTAGGTCAAGGTGGACAGAAAGTCCTGCAGCGCATTGTTGACAATAACGCTCTTTCAGGTATAATTTCCCCCTGCGTTCAGGCGAAAACGCTCTGGCCGACTAGCTCAATTCGGTAGAGCAGCTGACTCTTAATCAGTTGGTTCGGGGTTCGAGTCCCCGGTCGGTCACTGGGAGAAGTTCTCCCTGTCAGCACTCATCACGCGCGCACCCGGAAGCGGGTGCGTTTTGCATTCTGGCGCGTCGTCAGGACAAAACGTTAATGGCTCGGCCTGGCGCTGTCATGGAAAATTACCCCGCCTCTTCCCCTTTCGCCGACCACCAGGGGCCATTCAGCCAGCCGGCCAGAGATGGCCTCCACGGGAAGACACCATGCGGCCGCTTTTCAGGGTATAATTTGGATATGTTCTGTCTAAATTAAATTTCCCTGGAGGTAACCATGACTCTCCCTGCTGGAACGATGGCGCCGGATTTCGTCCTGCCTGACGAAAATGGCGTACCGCGCCGCCTCTCTGATTTTCGCGGTTGGCCACTGGTACTGTATTTCTATCCAAAAGACGATACTCCTGGTTGTACCACCGAGGCCTGTAATTTTCGTGATTCCTACGAGGATTACCTCAGGGCCGGGGTTCTCATCCTGGGCGTCAGCCCCGACTCACCGGCTTCCCATGCCCGCTTTAAACGAAAACACCATTTGCCCTTCTCGCTGCTGGCTGACGAAGGGCACAAAGTCTGTGAGCAATATGGAGTGTGGGGCAAAAAGCAATTGATGGGACGCACCTATGAAGGCGTGTTCCGCACTACGTTCGTGATAGACCGTCAGGGCCGCATTGCCAAAGTGTTTGAGAACGTCAAACCTGCCGAACACAGCGCGGAAGTCCTGGCAGCAGTGCGCGCGCTGACGTAAAACGGATTGCCCCCAGTCAGCGGCGGATGAAGATCACTGCGATTTCATCTTCATAGGCTTTTGTCCAGGCGTCTGACTGCTGCAAAGCCTGAGCCAGCAGCGCCGAAGGTTGAATCAGCACTGTCCTGACTTCATAGTGCTCCAGCTGTTTCTCCCAGCCTGCCTGAGCGCGATAGATGCTCAGAAACTCCTCGATGAATGCATCGCCGTAGAGATCCGCGCGGCCATCAATGAACACGCGATATTGTGGATAAAGCCGCCAGATAAGGTAGCCGCCCCAGTCATACGTGTTGTAAAGATTCGGGGAGGGTTGGTGCTGCTCCAGCCAGGCTAGAGCCTCTACCGGGAATTTCTCTCGCTCGCTGATCTCCTGTTGACGGAGAACCATCCTGTAACGGCCGGCTAAAGCCAGCCCCAAGACGACCGCCAGCGCGACCGCCAGGGCGTTTTGTCCGCGCCGTGCCTCGCTGCGCGTGGCCAGGCGAGGAAAATATTTCTGACATATCTGTTCACCGCCTGCACTGAGGACAGGTACCGCCGCCAGAACAAAAAATTGAACATGCCGGCCAGAACGCAGAGCCGCGTAACAGAAGAAGGCGAGCAACAAGGCGTTCGCCAGGGAAAGACGCGGCGATGAGAAAAGCGCGATCAGTAAGGTGGCAATCAACAAGATGGCCAGAGGTTGCCAGTAGGAGAGGTGAAAGTCTGGCGAAAACCACTCCTGAATATAGGTTTGCATGGTTGGGCTGCCCAACGTTTCGAATGGATAACGGTACATCCGCGCGCCGTTGGGGTTGAGCATTACCGCCAATGTTGAGGTCAGGAGAGCGATTCCCAGCCAGGCCACCTGCCTGCGGTAGCGGTAGGCTTCCTGTTCCTGTCTTCTACGCCAGCACTCAACAACGGCTTCCAGGCCAAAAACGCCTATGAGGAACACACCCAGCGCGTAACCGCCATGAAGGTTGACCCAGAGCACCATCAGCAGCGGGAGGGGAACAAGCCACTGCCATTTCCCCTCCCGTCGGTAACGTTCCAGCAAATACCAGTACAGGTTGCCCAGCAAGAACGTGAACATCTGTGGGCGGACTCCCAGGAGCGGCGCGGTTGCCAGAAACCCCAACACGAGCGCAAAGCCAGCCAGGTAGGGCTTCCCATCGCTGCGCAGGTAAAGCAAAGCAAAAACAGCAGTAATCAGCAAAGCGAAGAAAAGAACCAGCAGTCCCGTTCCCCCCAGGCGGTAGAGGAGGTAGAAGATAACTTCCGCCAGCCATTCATGAGCAATCCATGGCTGACCAGCTCTGGTGAAGGAAAAAATATCCTGATGCAGGATAAGCCGATGCTCCACCATCCACTGGCCCGCGCGCAGATGCCACCAGAAGTCAGGGTCAGCCAGCGGGCCCAGAGACATGGCCAGGATAGCGGCAAACAAGACCAGCACAAACAGCCTGCGCGGCGTCATCTCATCCTGCCTGAAATGCACAAAAGGGCCGCTCCGATGGAAGCAGCCCCATGGTGGCGGAGAGGGTGGGATTCGAACCCACGGTGGCCACGAGGACCACAACGGTTTTCGAGACCGTCCCATTCAACCACTCTGGCACCTCTCCGAGAGCAACAATGCAGATGTTCCCTTGAAGTGCTCGAATTATACCATTTTCGCTGTGCTACCATCAGGCTCTTTGTGCTTCTGGCACGTCAATGGACTCTTCATGGAGCAGGGCGGAGGCCCAGCCCGCATCATGATTCGTGAGGAGATAGAGGCCCTCGCGTTTCAGAAATTCAACGTTGCTGTAACGAGCCTCACGGTAATCCCGAATCTTCCCCTCGTGGAAGGCCGCGATGATTTCTGCCACTCCCCGTTCCACAGTCCATTGCGGAGCAAAGCCGAGTGTCCGTTGAATTTTGTTGAAGTTAACCCAGTAATTGCGCGGGTCGGCGAGTTCGTCCTTGTGCACGATGACGGCTGTCGGAACTTGCTGATGGATGATCTCCCCAACTTGACGGATCTGATAATTCTGGTCGTTGGCGCCAACATTGAAAATCTGGTTGCGTACCAGTGGCAACGGCGCCTTGAGCGCCAACAGAATGGCCTGCGCCGCGTCAGCAACGTGCAGGAAAGGCCGCCATTGTTCTCCACCAAAGATGGTGATTTCCTGATCCACCACGGCTTTGGCGGTAAGCAGGTTGACGACCAGATCGAAGCGAGGCCGTCCTGACATGCCGTAGATGGTGCTGAAGCGCAGGATGACGGGAGCAAAACGGTCATCGGCCATCTTGAGCAGCACCTTCTCAGAAGCAATTTTGCTGCGAGCATAGAGGGAGACAGGATGGAGTTCGGAGCGCTCGTCTACCATCTGCTCGCTCGCGCCGTACACGGAGCAAGTGCTGGCAAAAATGAAGTGACCGATGCCGCTGCCTTTGGCGACTTCCGCAATCATACGCGTGGCCATCAGATTGATGTCCAGCGTCAATTCCTCGTTCAGAGCGCAGGCCGAATCGCCTACCAGACCGCCCAGATGGATGACGGCGTCCATCTCGTGCATTGCCTGGACGACCTTCTCAATCTGGCGGAAATCGGCGCGGATAATTTCCAGGCGTGGGTGCTTGAGCCATTCCTGAATGGGTTCGGTGCCGTAAAGCAGCAAGTCGAGCAGGCGAACACGATACCCGGCTTCGAGCAAACGCGGCAGGAGTACCGATCCGATGTAGCCGGCTCCTCCAATGACCAGTACATTCTCGATGGATTCTTTTCCCAGATGGCCAGGGCGTTTGCTCTCGGCCTGGATAATGTCTTTCCAGATGGAAGCCCAGGCACGCGCGGCGATCAGTAACGTTGTACTCAAGGCCCACGAGAGCACCAGAGCGCCACGCGGAAAATTGAGCACGGCTCCCAGCGTTCCCAGAAAGACGCTTTGCGCCAGATAGGTCAGCGCGCCGAAAATGAGGTAGGCCAGACTGACGGCCTGAAAGACAACGAGGATTTTGTACCGTCCACGATAGAAACGACCATACGTGTAGAAGCCGTTGGCGGTAAACAAAGTAAGGCAGAGGAGCGTCAGCACCCAGGAATTGTTCAGGTAGACGCGCTCGTAATACCAGATGGTGTACTGGTCAACGACAATCCTGGGGTCGCCCACCGCGACAATCCAGAGCAGACGCGCAATCAGAGATACCGCAAGCGCGAGGTTGATCAGCACAGCATCGGCCAGCATGCGTACGATGCCCTGTAAGGTCAAAACTGTTCCTGACTGTGAGAGGCGGCCGGGCTTTGGCCGCGCCTGCTGACGCCTCTGACGCAGCGCCTGGGAAATCCGTTTCAAGGGGTTGCCAGATGTTTTCATGTGGTCATCAGTTTCTGCCGCACGGCAGCGGCATTTTCATAGATGCGCCGAATGGCCTGACAGATACCCATTGCCACTTCCGCACTCATGTCAGACCAGATTGGCAGGCTGAGACTGTTCGCCGCTAACCAGTCTGTGTTAGGCAATGGCCGGCCATCATCGTAGGAAAGATAGGCCTTTTGACGATGAACTGGCGGCTGATAATACTTACGGGTATCCACGTTCTCCCCGGCCAGCGCCAGAGCCAGTTCGTCGCGCGTCAGGCCAAAGGCAGAGGCGTCAATCGTAATCGTGATTTCCCGATACGAATGACGGTCACCGGGCCTTACCTGCTGGAAACCCACGCCGGGGATGGCACCCAGCATTTCCTGGAACAGGGACGCCGTCTCATTCCGATGCCGCGCGGCTTCCTCCAGCCGTTTCAGGCTGTGCAGTCCGAGCAAGGCGTTGAATTCCGGCATGCGCGCGTTCAGGCCGGCGAAGAGGCTGTCGTAATGACCATCGTTACCGTACTCGCGGCCAATGCGGACTTTTTCGGCAAGGTCGTCGTCATTGGTGGCAACAATGCCGCCTTCTCCAGCAATGAGCAACTTGGTTGGGCTGAGGCTGAAGATTTGAGCATCGCCCTGCCTGCCTACGGCTTCACCCTGATAGCGTGCCCCAAAGCCGTGCGCGGCGTCGAAGATCAGTCGCAAGCCATGCCGTGAGGCGATCTGCTGCAGGGCGGCAATATCGGCAGGGTTGCCAAACTGGTGGACAGCCACAATAGCCGTAGTTTGGGGCGTGATTGCCGCCTCCGCAGCGACGGGGTCAAGATTGTGCGTGGCGCGGTCCACATCGGCGAAGACTGGTCGCAAGCCGGCCCAGACCAGGGCGCTGACCGTCGCCATGAAGGTAAAACTGGGCACTACCACGTCGCCGCTCAGGCCCAGGGCTTGATGAACCAGCATCATGCCTGAAGTGCAACTGGAAACGGCGACGGCGTGTTTCACTCCCAGATGAGCGGCGACTTCTTGCTCAAACTGACGCAAATAACGCCCTTTCGTCAACATCCCCGAACTCAACATGGTCTCCAGCTCATCGGCCATTTCGGCCAGCGGCGGGACGACCGGCCGCACCATGGGCACCAGTTCGGGGAAAAGGGGAGTACCTCCGAGAATGGCGGGCAGGCTGTTCATGGGCTTGAGGATTATACCATCGCGGTGGGAATTCATTCGTGACCTCGCAGGAAAGCAAGATAAGCCTGATACAGCCAGGGGCGGTAGACGCGATCCTGAGCCGCCGCGGCACGCTGGATGACGCCGCCGAAGCCGCGCTTGAAGCGATACACGCCCCACAGGCCGTCCTGACGTTTTTCGAAATTCATTTCGAGTGTGTCCGGGTCTTCATCGGGCACGCCCCACAGATCATAGGTCTCGGCGCCACGCCCTCGCGCCCAGCGCATGGCTTCCCACTGCAGCAGGTAGGTCGGCATGCGCCAGCGTTCTGCGTCAGTGGAGGCACCGTAGAGATACCAGGCCGAGGTGCCACGCGCACAGACAAACAAGGCGGCCAGTGGCTGGCCGGCGTATTCTGCGACCAGCAATTCCGCCAGGCCAGCGTCATGGAGCAGATGATACGCCCGGCGGTAGTACTCCAGACTGTGAATCCCGAATCCGTTGCGCGTCCCGGTCAGACGCATCATCCGGTAGAAGGTCTCCACGTCGTTCCAGGCGCGCACCTGTACTCCCTTCTTCTCCGCCAGGCGGATGTTGTATCGGCATTTCTGTTTCATGCGTGCCAGAATTGCCTCCTCGCTGCCGCGCAAATCCACCAGAATCGTGCGGCGCGGCTGAATGCTATGCGGACTGAGACGGAAATCAGGGAAGAGCGAGGTCGCCCCGGCTTCTTCCCAGGCATCCGGCTCGACTTTCAGGAAGATCGCGCCGCGCGCGCGGCAGAGATGATCCACCTCTCTCCAGAACGCCTCCTCGGGCGCGCCGACCGGACCTTTGGGTAAGTAAGCCATCGTACAGCCTGGGAGGAGGCGGCGGAAGAGAATCTGAGCGCCGCACTGACCTGTCACCAGCCGCACTGCTTGCCAGCCGAAGGCGGCTTTCAATTCGCCCCATTCGCCGGTCTGCAGCAAATGGGCGTTGGGGTGCTGGCTGAGAAAAGCATTCCATTCGGTCAGGGTAACTTCGGCCATGTTTCAGTGCGTCTTCCGCATCCAGTCCAGGGTACGTCTCAATCCTTCCATAAGCGGAACACGGGCGCGGAAGCCCAATGCCAGGGCGGCCTTTTGAGGGTCGCCGGCGGAGCGGTAGATATCACCCGAACGCGGCGGTTCATGGCGCACCTCAGGCTGCCGGCCGCTGATCTGCGCCAGCGCCGCGACGACATCCAGCAGGCAGGTTTCCTGGCCGGTGCAGACGTTGAACACCTCGCCGGCGGCGTCTGAGTCGGCGGCGAGCAGGTTGGCGTGCACCACATCGTCAACGAAGATGAAATCACGTGTCTGGCGACCATCGCCGAAAATAGTCAGCGCTTCCCCGTTCAGTAAACGTCTCAGGAAAACAGGGATAGCGGCCGCGTAGGGCGAATCGGGGCGCTGACGCGGGCCATAGACGTTGAAGTAACGTAAGGCGACAACCGGCAGGTCAAAGAGACGGCTGTATAGCGAGCCGTAGAGTTCGTTCACCTGCTTGGAGAGAGCATAGGGTGAAAGCGGCTTGGGTGGTGTATCTTCGCGTAGCGGGAAGGAGTCGGTATCGCCGTACACAGCCGTGCTGGAGGCCAGCACGACTTTGCGTACTCCTGCCCGACGCGCGGCCTCTAACAAACGGGCAGTGCCGTCCACATTCACTGCGAAACAGGTTTGGGGTTCCTGCAGCGATTGGGGGACTGAGATGAAAGCCGCCTCGTGAAAGATAACCTCCACACCCTGCACGGCGGCCTCCACCTGTTCCCGATTCCGTAAATCTCCTTCCTGGATTTCGATTTTCTCGCCCAGGTGGGCCAGGTTTTCCCTTCGCCCGGTGCTGAAGTTATCCAGCACGCGCACCGTGTCGCCGCGTTGCACCAGCGCCTCGACCAGGTGCGAACCGATGAAACCGCCTCCGCCGGTGACCAGAACGCGTCGCATTCTACCTCCCTCGCAAGCCGAAAACCTGCCCAATGGTGCGCAGAATCAGGAGCACGTCCATCCACAGGTTGCGATGTTTGATGTAGTACAGGTCATATTCGAGTTTGATGGCCATTTCCTCGACCGTAGCGTAATAACTGTAGTTAACCTGCGCCCAGCCGGTGATGCCCGGCTTGACCAGCAGGCGGGCGCGGTAGAAAGGAATCTGTGCCTGGAACTCGGCAATCCATTCTGGACGCTCGGAACGCGGCCCGACGACGCTCATCTCGCCGCGTAAGACATTCAGGAATTGTGGCAGTTCGTCAATATGCGTGCGGCGCAGGAAACGGCCAACCGGCGTGATGCGCTGATCATTTTCTTGCGTCAGGCGTGCCTTGCCGTCTTTTTCGGCGTCCTGATACATGGTGCGGAATTTGTAGATGTAAAATGGCCGCCCGCCTTTGCCCGCGCGAATCTGGCGATACAGGATGGGAAAGCCGCTATCGAGCCAGATGAGTAAGGAAATCCAGGGGAAAATCAGGGCACAGAAGAACAACCCTATCAGGCTGACGACAATATCCAGTAAGCGCTTGCCCAATTCATAGAAGCCGCTGACGCGCGCCTCGTTCACGAAGGATCGAATCAACCACTCCGACTCCAGGTGGTAAATCGGCACGCGGTTCATCATCTCTTCGTACATGGTGGGCATAGGCACAATTTCAACCCCGCGCTCCTGGGCGTCAAGCAGCGTCTGAAACGTATCCCCACGCATCTCGCCGCTAATGGCTACAACAACTTCGGAGATATCTTCCTCGGCTATCAGTTCCAGCAAGCGACGGCTATCCCCCAAAATCGGGAATCCCTCCAGTTGCTGGCCCTGTTTGGCCGGGTCATCGTCCACGAAGCCGGCCAGGTAAAAGGGCGGTGGCTGCAGGCGGCGGTAGGCGTGAACCAGCGTCTGGCCGGCGCGGCCGGCGCCAACAATCAGGACACGTCGCATGAAGGCCGGCGAGGTGAAAATGCGGATATAGAGATAGCGCCAGAGCAGAGTGAAGAAGAACGCGAAAACCAGAAAATAGCCAACACCCCAACGCGTTAATGAGCCTTTCGGCGAGAAGAGGTACACAATGGCAAAGAAAATCAGGCCGATGGTGGCAGCGGCGACAATCCCGCGCCAGGTTTTGGCCCAACTGGCGGCGCGATGGGGATCGTGTATTTCCACCAGCAGCAGCAGCCAGATGACAGGAAGCAAGTAGAACCAGAAATCAACCCGCGTGCGGAGAAAGTCGCGCGAAAGATCCAGCCAGGGGTCCTGCAATCCCCAGAAATACAGGCTGATGACCAGCGCCAGGACGGCGAACAGCAAATCGCCCAGTTGGAGCAGAGTGCGCTGTTCGCGCGGGCGCAATCGCCAGCGTCCGCTTTTCGGTCTGGTCCCGTTGGTCCCGCTCATGCCTGTCCTCGGGATGGGATGATCGTTTTTACCATACTCCACAAGAAACCTGCGCCCCAGGCCAGGTGCATGGTGGCCATGGCCAGCGGCAGGCCGGCGATCAAAAACCCTTCCTTCCTTCGCCAGGCAGTGAACACGGCGACGGCAAGCAGGGTAAACGTGTACAGGCTCGCTTCAGCGGCCAGTAACAGGCGCGCCAGCGGCAGGAACGTTGCCAGCACGCCGGCGGCGATGAGGCTGACAACGAACAGAGGCGGCAATGCCTGCCGCCAGCGCAGCGTGCGGGGGTGACGACGCAACATCTGCCATTTCCAGAATCCGTAACGCCAGTACTGGCGCGCCAGGTCGGGCAAAGTGGAACGGGCGATATACCGCGAACGGATGGCCGGATTTAACCAGACGCGTCCACCTCGTTGACGGAGGCGGGCGTTGAATTCATAATCCTCGTTGGCTGGCAAACGCTCATCGAAGAAGCCGACCCGCGCGAGCAATTCGCGCCGGAAGGCGCCGAAAGGCACAGTATCCACGCAGGCCGGCCGTCTGGCATGGCGGTAGGCGGCGTCCCCTACGCCAAGCGGATGAGCCGCCGCGACCGCAATGGAACGCGCCTGCCAGTCCGTGCCGCCGGGCAGGATTTCCCAAACGCCGCCTACGTTATCCCCCAGCCCGGCCTCCAGATCGGCTACGCAGCGTTCTACGTAGTCGGGATAGGGTGCCGAGTGCGCGTCCAACCGCAACAGGATTTCACCGCGCGCCTGTTGCAGGGCGCGATTGAGAGCCGCCGGGATGAGGCGGCGGGGGTTGTCCACCACCGTAATCGCCAGATCAGGATGCGTTGCGGCAAAGGAGGCTATTGCCGCGCGCGTACCATCGCTGGACAGCCCATCGGCAATGATGACCTCCAGCGCGGCGCGTGGGTAGGTCTGGGCATAGATGGCTTCCAGCAAAGAACGGATGGTTGCCTGTTCGTTGTAACAGGGTACGATGATGGAAACAGTGGGCGGCATAAGCGAAGGGATGCGCCCAGGCAGGGCGCGCAGTCTCGACGTCAGGATGGGCGTCGTGTCCTGACGTGGGCCGACGTTGGAACGTCAAGACTGGACAGCGATGGCCTCAATTTCTACCCGGGCGCCTTTGGGCAACGCGGCCACGGCCACCGTTGTGCGCGCCGGTGGCCGTTGAGGGAAAAATTCCGCGTAAACGGCGTTCATGCGGGCAAAATCAGCCATGTCCTGCAGGAAAACGGTGGTTTTGACAACATGTTCCAGGCCGCAGCCGGCGGCTTCCAGAATGTGTTTCAGATTCGTCAGGGCTTGCCGCGTTTCGGCCTCAATGCCACCCGGCGTCAGCTGGCCGGTTTGGGGATCCAGGCCAATCTGCCCGGCCGTGAAAACCTGATTCCCGGCACGAATAGCCAGCGAATAGGGGCCGGCGGGTTGGGGCGCCTTCTCACTCGTGATGGTGGTTATGGTCATGATCACCTCACAACGCGAACAGTATTCTCGTAACCGGCTTCCTGAGGAAGGTCTCTTTGGCGACGCGACTTGATTTTACTGCAAAAAAGGCAAAGCCACAAAGGCCGCCGACGTGGCGCCGGGGCGGCTTTCAGTCCATGATTTCCAGCAGGTGCTGGAGGGCTTGCGGCGAGGGCAGGTGCAGCCGCAGAATCCGTCGCCCGCGTCCAATCAGCGCCTCGTAGTCGCCCAGGGCTTGCGCCCGTTCGAGCAGGCCGAATGTCAGGCCCTGGCCGGGAATTTCCAGGTCTTGTTCCGGGTCGGCGGTGATTTGCAGGAAAAGGCCCGAGGACGGCCCGCCTTTGTGCAGTTGACCGGTCGAATGCAGGAAACGCGGCCCAAAGCCCAGGGTGGTGGCGCAACGCGTGCGTTCACCAAGATGACGACGCAGGTTGGTCAACAGGGCATGCATGACGGCATTGCGCGGCAGGTAGGCGTTGATGGCGAGGTAGTCATTGTCTTGGGCGAGTCTCAGGAAAGCGGCCAGGAGGGAATCCAGCCGGTCGCCTTGCAGGGGCAGTGGCGAGAAAACTTTGAAACCGTTCTCTTCCCACAACGGACGCTCTTCTTCCATCATCCCTTTTTGCCGGTAAGCGGCAATTTTGGCTTTGGTGCGGTCTTTGCTATCCTGCACATCGGGCTGGTCAAAGGCGTTGACGCCGAGGATGGCGCACAAGACAGCGGTGGCGAACTCCCAGCGATAGCATTCGGCGCCCAGGTCGTAGGGACTGTTCAGGTCATAGACCAGAAGCGGGTGACCGCCCTGACGTAGTGCCTGGGCAAAATCATCCAGGTGGCCATCGGCGCGCAGGTAAACGAAGATGCGGTCTGCGCCATAGTGGGCCGGATCACGCAGAGGCTCGTTATCAATGACCACGAGGCCACGTCCATCTTTGCCGCTCGATTCGGCGATGAGCTGTTCCAGCCAGGCGCCGAAAGCGGAGAAAGGTTCATCGGCCAGGAGGGTCAGTTTGTCGCGCCGGTGCAGGACGGCTTCTCCAAGTACCGCGCCGAGGGTCAGAGCCGGGTTGCGGGCGGCTTCGGAATCGGGCTGGCACTGACGCATCATCCAGGCCGCGCGCTCAAGCAGGCGCGTCGCGTCAATGCCCATCAGCAAGGCAGGCAGCAGACCGAACGGCGTCAGGGCAGAGAAACGTCCACCTACGGCCGGGTCGCTCTGTACGACGTGGCGAAAACCACGTTCGCGTCCCAGTTGTTCCAGCGACGTGCCCGGATCGGTAATCGCGACGAAGCGCGCGCCGTGGCTGCCGCTCCGTTGCCAGAAATAATCGAGCATGGCGCTGACTTCGACGGTGCCGCCGGATTTACTGGAAACGAGGTAGAGCGTTTCGTCAGGAGGAAAAGCGCGTGCGGCTTCCTGCACCTGGGCCGGGTCGGTTGAATCCAGAATGGCAAACTGGCAATCGGGATGAGCGAAAACCAGACTGAAGACTTCCGGGGCCAGCGAGGAGCCCCCCATGCCCAGCAGCAGGAATTTGTGAATGCCGTCGCCGCGGATTTCCTCTGCCAGTCTCTGCCATGTGGCCAGGTGTTGACGGGAAGTTTCTGGCAGGGTAAGCCAGCCCAATCTGCGGCGAATTTCCTGCTGACCGGTTGGGCTGGTCGTCCACAGGCTGGCATCGCCTTGCCAGAGGCGGAGAGCGAGCGAACCGGCGGCCAGGCGGGCGATACGCTCGCGGACGGCGCCGGTCAGCGGCCCTAAAGCGGCAATCGCTGCCGCACGGCGCGCCTCAATGGTGGCCAGCGTGTCGGTAAACGCGTCAACGAAGGCCTGGACGCCTTCTGCTTCCAGCTGGCGAGTCACTTCTGCCAGCGAGATGCCAGCCCTGGCTAACTCGGCGAACAGATGGCGCGCTTCTTCTACACCATCTGTCAGGGTGAGAGCCACCAGGCCGTGATCGAGAAAAGCATTCAGGGTTTGCGGCGGTACCGTGTTGACCGTATGAGGGCCAATGAGATTATCTACGTAGAGCGTATCGGGATAGGCGGGATTCTTGGTGCTGGTAGAGGCCCAGAGTGGTCGTTGGTAACGCGCGCCGGCGGTGGCCAGACGTTCCCAGCGCGGGCCGCGAAAAGTTTGACAAAAGGCTTCGTAGGCGAGACGGGCGCTGGCAATGGCGGCTTTGCCCCGCAGTGGCGAGTCTTGTGGCAGGAGGGCGTCTACTTTGGTGTCAATACGAGAAATGAAAAAGGAGGCCACAGAGACCGGCAAGGGCGCATCCTTTTCTCGTTGCGCCAGATAATCCTCCAGGCCGGCCAGATAGGCTTCCATAACCTGTTGGTAGCGTTCGAGGGAGAAGATCAGCGTCACGTTGACGTTAAGACCGGCGGCCAGCGCGGCGCGAATGGCCTCCAGCCCTTCTGGCGTGGCTGGAATCTTGAGCATCAGGTTAGGACGGTTGACCCGCTGCCAGAGCAAACGCGCCTGTTCGAGCGTGGCCTCGCTGTTATGGGCATAGCGCGGGTTGACTTCGAGCGAGACGTAACCATCTTCGCCGTTTGTTTCGTCATAAACCGGACGGAGCAGGTCGCAGGCGGCGCGAATGTCCTCGATCACCAGCTGCCAGAAAATGGATTCCGCTTCCCAGCCGGCCCAGGCCAGCGAAGTCAGGGCAGCGTCGTAATCATGACTTCTGGCAATCGCATGATGAAAAATGGTCGGATTGGAGGTCAGACCGCGAATTTCACCGCGCGCAATCATCGCCGCCAGTTCACCGTTCTCTAGCTGGCGGCGCTGAATATTATCGTACCACAGGGATTGTCCCAGGGCTGTGAGTTGGACAACGCGATTCGACATAGCGTAGCACCTTGTATGTTCAGGGATTGTTTTCCAGGGCGCGAATTTTTGCCACGCGACGGGCGTGACGCTCCTGGCCAGGATCGTGGCCAAGAAAACGCGCCGACAGGAAGGCCGTGATAATTTCCCTGGCCAGTTCAGGGCCGATGACCCTTGCCCCCAGGCAAAGCACATTCATATCGTCATGCTCCACGCCCTGATGAGCAGTGTAGGTATCATGGCAGACACAAGCGTACACCCCGCGCAGTTTGTTCGCCGCGATACAGCCACCTACTCCCGAACCACACAGGAAGATACCCCGCTCGGCCCGGCCCGATTGAATCGCCCGTCCGACCTGTTCAGCCAGATCGGGATAATCGCTGGGGGTGGGGACGTGGATCCCCAGGTCAATCACTTCATGACCCAGGGCGCGAATCTGCTGTATGGCTGTTTCCTTGAGGGGGAAGCCAGCATGGTCACAGGCAATGGCCACTTTCATCGAGCGTACTCCTCATCACTTTTGTCTCCGGCAGAAACAGGCAAGAAAAAACCTGACAGGTTTCTGTCAGGCCTCGGCGGAAGGGAACAGACAAAGCCCTCTTCCCGAAAAAGCGCCGGAGCCGTTCGGCGATACAATTATAACGCATCTAGTCGCGGGAGAGAGAAGCGAAATCGGCCGCGCGCCTGGCGCGGACGTTTCTTCCGTAGCCGGCCCTGACGCATATTTGACCATCGCGATAGACTTCCTGACCGCGCAGGACCACGCGGCGTACCCGCCCACGGACGCGCCAGCCCTCAAAGGGTGTCCAGGCGCATCTGGTGAATAAATTCGCGGCGCGGATTTCATCGTGAGCGTTTTCGTCCACCTCAACCCAGGTCTCGCGCTGTTCGGGCAGGCGGAAAATACGGCGTGGGTTGATAACCATGCGCTGGAAGATATCTTCCAGGGTGAGACGTTTCTCCTGTACAGCGGTCAGGAGAAGAGGCAGGATGGTCTCCAGACCGGGGAAACCGGGCGGCGGATTCGGGCCGTCTTTCTCCGCGAGGGTATGTGGAGCATGATCGGTGGCGAAACAATCAATCACGGCCAGATTGTCCCACAGTGCTTCGACATCCTGGCGCGTGGCCAGCCTGGGGCGCACTTCACCGCGGCCAGGATGACCCTGACTGATGGCCGGGAGGTCTTCCTCTGTGAGGAAGAGGTGATGGGGGCAGACTTCGCAGGTGACCCGCAAGCCGCGTTCTTTCGCCGCTTTGATGAGCAGGATTTCTTCTTTTCGGGAGACGTGGGCAAGATGCAGTGGGCGGTCGTAGATGGCGGCCAGCAACATGGCGGCGGCCAGACTACGGCCCTCGGCATGCACAACCAGAGGCCAGTCCCTGGGCCAGTACTGGAAATGCGCCTGCCACAGACTCATATCGTCAAGGCGCAGATCGCCGTAGGTCTGATCGAGATACATTTTCAAGCCGGCCGCGCGCCGCGCCAGGGGCACAAGAGAGGCGGCGTTGGTCGGGCCGGCGCCGAGGTATTGTGCATAGTCGCAGAGGGCTTTTCGCCGTGCGGCTGCCAGAGTCTGGTTCAGGCGACTGGCATTGGTCACCGGCGGGTTGGTGTTGGGCATGGCCAGGACCAGCGTGATTCCCCCCGCCAGAGCCGCCGCTGTGCCACTTTCCCAGTCCTCTTTGTGTGTTGCGCCAGGCTCGCGCATGTGAACATGAGGGTCAATCAGACCAGCCAGAGTAATCATGATCCTTTCTCCGCCGGAGATTCCAGATGGGTCAACGGTAGCCAAAGGCAAAAGGTCGTTCCCTGTCCTTCCTGCGATTGGACTTCAATGCGACCGCCATGGTGAACGACGATCCAGTGAGCGATGGACAGGCCCAGGCCAAAGCCGCCTGCCTGGGCGCGCGGGCGGTCTTTGGCGGCGCGATAGAAGCGTTCAAAGATGTGGGGCAGGTCTTCTGCCGGAATGCCGGGGCCGGTATCGCGGATGATAAGACGCGCCTGTTCACCAACTTTACTCAGCGAGAGATACACCTCGCCTCCTTCCGGTGTGTAGTTAATGGCGTTGGAAATGATATTGACCAGTACTTGTTTGAGACGGTCGCGGTCGCCTACCATCGGCACCTGGTCAATCTCGCGCAGTTTTAAAGTGACCCTGCCGCGTGCCAGAATGGTCATCTCATGGTACACTTCCAGAAGCAGGGTATCGAGTTCGAGGGGGGCAAACCGCAATGGTAAGCGGCCTGATGCGGCCTGCGCTTCCAGCAGTAGATCGCCTACCAGACGTGTCAGGCGATCCGCCTCCTCTTCAATGCTGCGCAATGATTCGTCATCAATTTGCTTCATACGGCGCATTAAATCCACGTTGCCCCGGATGACAGTGAGCGGCGTGCGTAACTCATGACTGACATCTGCCAGGAAGCGCTGCTGCGAGGTGAACAAGCGCTCCAGCCGTTCCAGCGTCTCATTGAACGCCAGGACAAGGCGGCCAATTTCATCTGCTGGGCCGCTATAGGGAATACGGCGCGAGAGGTCATCGGCGCGGTTGATGTTTAAAGCAATGTCGGTCAGATTCCGCAGCGGCGCCAGCGCTTTGCCAATGCCCACCCACCAGATGAGAGAGGTCAGCAAAACCGCGATCAGCGTTGCCAGCGCAAAGATGCGGCTCAGGGCCTGGCGCGCCTGATCCACGACGATCAGGCTGGCCCCAATCTGTACCACGCCCAGGCGATATTCTCCGGCGGTTAACGGAATGGAAAGCACACGCAAATGGGCTCCGCGCGTGTGCACGCTGCGCCGCGCAGGTTGGGTGGCCTGTAAACCGGCAGCATCAAGCGGCGTGTCCAGCGAACTGATATTGGGTGAAAAGGAAATCAGGTTGCCTTCGGTATCCCAGAACTGGATATAAACGTGGCTGCTCAGATTCAGGTCGGGCATCAGGACAAGTTGCCACTTCCCTTCTGGCCCGATGTAGGCGTTGTGCAAAATTTCCTGAGCAATATTCCAGAGCATTTGATCGGTCTGATGAATCAGTTGTTGCCATACCAGTCCATAGATGGATAGTCCCAGCGCCACGAGAATGCCGGTGGTCAGCAGAGCATGAAGTAAAGTAAGGCGCAACCGCAGAGACATAATGACATTATACAGTCCTGCCGCAAGGTTGTGAAGTTTGGCGGGACCGGCACGGGGCGGCACGAGCCTCGTTCACAGGTTGGGGACTTGTGCTGACGGTCGTCGCAGGGCCGCTGACGGGTTGTTTTCCCGCAGGCGCGCTATGGCCGCATCGGGTCGGGCAGGAGTACCTTCCCTCTCGTTTTGCTTGTGAAGATTGTCACGACCGAGAGGTGATTTAACACCCTGTTACGGCGGTGATGATTGGACTATGATAAGTAAGGAGACGGTCACTCATCTTCCTCCTGGCTCAACCCCCTGTCTCCTCCTTTGGCGAACGCCTCCGCAGAATATGACTCTGCGGAGGCGGTTCTTTTGGCGCGAGCCATGCCGGTTCCGTGAGAGGACATCGCCGTGTGACTCTGGTCGTTCGGCTTGAACCGTGCTGGCCATCAAACGCGGCGCGGCGGCAATTACGGCTCAACCACTTTCCAACTGGCCTGTGCACTTCTGAAATTCGGGCTGGTGACCACCAGTTTGACCATGAAAGTCCCGCAGTCTGTTCTGTAGACGCCGGGGTCCGGCACATCTTGCGTGCCGTAGGACGAGAAGATCAGGGTGGAATTTTCGGTGGCGTTGCGTAGCGAACCGTCTTCATTGTAGACTTCCCAGTGATAAACGACGGTCGCCGGCCCGTTGGTGGTAATGGTGCCGGTGAAGTCAACAGGATTGGGCATGTGACAGTACCCATGAATGATGGTATCGGAGACAGCGACGGTGACTCCCGTCACGAGAGCGGCGGGTGCCGCGACGACCGGTACACGGCTGATATCGCCGCTGGTCAGAGTCACACTGGCGGAGACCCAACATCTTGTTCCCGGTTCGCCGGGTTCCTCAATCTGCCACCAGGAACGATCGGCGATGGTGCCCAGAATGGGAACCGTCTGACCTGTTCGCAGGGCGCCGATAGCCAGGAACGCGGCGGAGGGCCCAAAGCGACAGTTGACGTCCACGGTGGCGGGGGTTACCATGGGTTCGGCTGGCGTGGCGGTCAGGGTTATGGTAGCGGTGGCGGTGGGAGCGGGGGTTGGCGTTTCTGACGGGATAAGCGTTGGAGATGGCGAAGGAGCAGGGGTATCACTGGCGATCATGGTGGGAGAAGTCGTGGGCGGCGGGAGGGTGGCAGGCATGGTGGGAACAGGGGTGGGTAGATTGCAGGCCGAAAGAAACAAGCCACCGGTCAATAACAGGATAATGGTTCTTTTGCTCATATTACCTCCGGAAAGGGACACAGGATTTGCAACCCATGAGAGTCATTTTGATTGTAGCCATTCCTTTTCTCTCTGTTATCCCCCTGAAGTACCGGCCGGCGCGTGACAGGAAAAGCGCGCTGCCGGGAGAGACGTTCACTCGAGGAAGACAGGCCAGCCATAGCGCTCCTCAAGCCAGTATGGTTCCTCCTGGCCGAGGTGCCAGTTCCAGAGATTCATGCCGGCATCCTTACATTCCGCCAGGACGACAAAGGAGGGCGCCGAGGATGGCACAGGACAGGGGCGAGTGGCCTCCTCTGCTCGACCACCGCCGGGCGGTTGGTTCTGGCCTGCGAGACGAGCATTGGGCCGCCCTGGGGTGGGACGGCAGACGAAGCCGAAACTGCCTTTGCCGTCGGGCAGGCGGCACCAGGTCACCTCCGCCGCTTCAACCACCGGGTAGGTGAAAGCATCCACGATACGACCGTTGGGATGGAAGAGACGCACCGAATCGCCCCCGTTGCTCAGCAGGATTTGCGTCTCCGTGCCAAAGAAACGGACAATTTCTCCGGGCAGGATCAGACGTTCTGGCAGGCGGTAAGGCGGCGAGCCCCCTTCCTCGTCATCCAGATACCACCCCTTAAGATTGATGGCCTCGGTGCTGATATTGATTAATTCAATGTATTCGTCCCCCGCGTCCATGCGACCATCGCCGTTCCAGTCCGCGCGTGGGAAAGGCAGAAATTCGTTGATGACCAGGGAGGCTGGCATAGGGGGGGGCGCCGTCGGCGTGCGCTGACGCGTGGCCGTCGGCGTGCGCGATGGAGTAAAGGTTACGATACCACTGCAGATGGCGATGGGACTGGCGCGGTTTTGAGGCTGGGCGGGGGAAAGCAAGGCGAAATCAAGCGTGTTGTTGTTGACATCATAGCAGCCTTTGCCAGCCGGTTGGCGGGCATAACTTTGATTGGCATTGGCTGTCATCGGTGCGAGCGGGAGACCTTCATAGTACAGGGTTTCGTTACACATGCCGACGCGATCCACGATGGTCCCGGCCTCGCTCACCAGTGCCAGCCCCCCGTCGTCGGCGATGCCGGGCGAGAAGGTCTGGTCAGCGCCAACGGTCAGGCTGCTGTTGCTGGCAGTTACAGCCAGAAAGTGTTGGCCGGGCCGCAAGATAACGCCATGGTTGATGGTCAACAGGGTAGAAATGCTCGAACCACAGCCGCTGGATTTCTTGATTGTCCAGCCGCTGATGTCCACCGTGCCGCCGCTTGGGTTGAAAATCTCCACGAACTCGTCATTGCCGCCGTTCGGGCCGCGCGTGCGGAACTCGCTGATGACCAGATGCGCCGGCGCCGGCGGGGTCACGGTAGGAGTACGGGTGTAGGTGGCGGTAGGCGTAGGGGTGGAAGAGGGGGAAGGGGTAGGCGTGGGGGTCTCCGTAGGGGTGGCGGTTTCGGTTGGGGTGGCGGTTTCGGTTGGGGTGGCGGTTTCGGTTGGGGTGGTGGTTTCGGTAGGGGTGGTGGTTTCGGTTGGGATGGTGGTGTCGGTTGGGGTGGGGGTGGGTGGCCAGGCTGAGTTGAACTGTCTGGGCGTTCCGTTGATGGGGTTGTCATAGGCATCCCGGCCATTGCGGAGGGTGCCGTTGTTCGATACCCAGGCCGAATCGCTGTCTGGAATCAGGTCGCGTCGCTCCATGCTGAAATAATCAGGCGCCGCCGAGCCGGCTGGCCAGGGGCCGCCATCGGCATTGGCGCTGTCAATCACACTTCCATCGGGCGCTTTCAGGAATAATTTTTCGCCATCGTTGCGCAGAGCGCCGGAATAAATCTGGTCGGCTTCTATGTCTGAAACAGTATCGTTGTCTGTGCGTTCCAGCAGATAGAATTCTCCTGCCCGAAGAATGCCTTGCAAAGCGATGTCAGGGGTAGAGTCATCGGCCACCAGTTGCCAGCCCGTCAGGTCAATATCCAGCGGGCCAGGGTTGTACAGTTCAATCCACTCATCGTTGGCAGAGGCAGCGGTGCCGGCCCAGGCGACCTCACTGATGATGACCGATAAGGGGGCGTACGTTTGTGGACGGAGCGCGGCCAGGACGCGCGGGCTTGTCTGCCAGCCGGTCAGAGTACTGACCAGCCAGGCTATCAGGACGAAGGCGATACAACCGCCCTGAAAAAAGGCACGGTTACGCGATGGCATTGGTCAACTACCTTTGCCGCAGGAAGTTGTCGTCCTCGGATTGTACCCCAGAAAACGAAACTCAGCGCGGTTCGATGATTAATTTGATGGCCGTGCGAGTATTGCCGTCAATCTCGACATCCACGAATTGCGGCACGCAGACGACGTCAATGCCATCGTTTTTGAGGTAGCCGATTGCCAGCACCAACGCCTTAATGGCTTGATTGACGGCCCCAGCGCCAATGGCCTGAACTTCAGCGTGCTTGTGCTCGCGGATGACTCCTGCGATTGCCCCGGCTACAGCAGAGGTGCGGGAGGTGGCAGATACTTTAATCACATTCATGGTGATCTCCCTGTGAATCGGATGAACCTGATAAGGGGCTATATCATCATTGTACAATGTTTCAGGCAGACATTCAAGCGCATGACAAAAAACCGCTTCCCCTTGCCGCGTGGAAGTGACTTCTGACGTGGCGGTAGTGGAATTCTCCGGCTGCTGCGGCCTTGGTTCTATGGATGCCCCTCTATCACCTGCGCGCCGGCTGCCGCCTGGCAGATGTAAATTTCGGGCTTCAGGCCGGTCCGCGCCTGATAGCGCGTGCTCAAGGCGCGGGCGAAGGCCTCGGCAGAATCTCGCGCCACCAGATTGACCGTGCAACCGCCGAAGCCGGCGCCGGTTAGCCGTGCTCCGTAGCAACCTGGCAGGGAGCAAGCGATCTCTACCATCGCATCCAGTTCCGGCGTGGAAACCTCGTACAGGTCTCGCAAGCTGTGGTGACACTCCACCATCAATTCCCCGAAAGCGGCAACGTCACCGTTCTCCAGCAAAGGAACGGCGCGCCGGCAGCGTTCAATCTCTTCGACCACGTGCCGGGCGCGCCTGGCTATCTGCGGCGGCAGGTGGTGGCTGAGACGGTAGAAGTCGTCCGGGGCCACGTCGCGCAAGGCGCGCACCTGAGGCAGGTGCTGGCGCAGAATCTCCACTGCCTGTTCGCAGGCCTGACGGCGCTCATTGTAACCGCTGGCGCTCAAACGGCGCCGGACCGTTGTATCGGCAATGACAATCGCAACTTCTGACGGCAAAGGGAGTGGTCGCCATTCGAGCGAGCGGCAGTCCAGCAGCAGGAGATGGTCGGCTACGCCACAGGCAGAGGCGAACTGGTCCATGATGCCGCAACGAACCCCCACATACTCATTTTCGGCCTTTTGAGCCAGCAAAGCCAGACGCATCGGCGGCAACGTCCAACCGCCCAGCGCAGCCCAGGCGACGGCGAAGGTCATTTCGACGGAGGCCGAGGAACTCAGGCCAGCGCCGCGCGGCACAGTGGAGCGGAAAACGCCCCGCATGGGCGGCGTCTGCAAGCCGGCGGCGATCAACGCCCAGGCCACGCCGGCCGGGTAACGCGCCCATTCCACCAGCGGCGTCCCATACCTGTCGGCCTTATCGCTCAGGCTGGAGGTGGTGAAGGTGGTTTCCTCCCCGAAATCGGCGGCGAGCAGGGTGGAATAGTCAGCCTCCGCAGGCGAGAATGCCAGACAGGTTGTCCGGTCAATGGCAGCCGGCATGACGAAACCCTCGTTGTAGTCCACATGCTCGCCTAACAGGTTAACGCGGCCCGGAGCCAGCGCCAGACAGGCCGGCGGAACGCCAAAGCGTTCTCGGAAGGCTTGTGTGACGGTATCGCGCAGGGTCATCTCGTCCTCTCTACAGGAAAGACTTCATCTGCCTCGCGTCAGAGGCGTGACCGGGTACGTGCCAGGCTTGCTGCGCGGTTGCGAACAAACCCGCCTGACATAATTTTAGCCGCTCAGGTGGCTGATCAGGATGCGGATTCCGAGGCAAATCAGGATCATTCCGCCCAGAATCTCCGCGCGCTGGCCCAGTCGTTTGCTTAAGCGATTCCCAATGCGCATGCCTGCCCAGGACATCAGACTGGTGACGAGACCGATGATCAGCACCGGCAGCCAGATGCTCACATCCAGAAAGGCCAGACTCAGGCCGATGGCGAACGCATCAATGCTGACGGCTATGGCGAGCGTAACCAGCAGCCAGCCGCGCGAAATGTCCCGATGGTGCGCCTCGCCATTGGGATTCAAGCCCGAGTGAAGCATGCGGATACCTACGAATGCCAGCAGTCCGAAAGCGATCCAGTGATCGAATGCCGCAATGAGGCCGGCGATGGTGACCCCGGCCAGCCAGCCGAGGACGGGCATGAGAGATTGGAACAGGCCAAAATGGAAGGCCAGACGGAAGACCGGACGATGACCGTTGAGGTAGGGCGAGGCGCCGGCGCCCAGGCAAACCGCAAAGGCGTCCATGGCCAGGCTCAACGCCACAAGGAGAATCTCAAGAAAGGACATGCGATGGTATCAGATGCCTGGGCCTGTCTGGCCAACTGTGGCTCATCCTTTCCATAACTGGAATTCTGCCAGAATAGACCTGCCGATGAACTCACGCAGGATGGAATCGTCAGGGACCAGATCGGTTTCGAGGGGCAGGAACCATTCAAGGAAGGCCAGCAAACGCTTGGCTTCGATGTGCTCCGGCGTGCCCGGCGGGACCTGACGCAGGAGCGGCTCGACCAGTGGTTTGAGCGCCGAGACTTCATAAGCCAGCGCCGAGTTGAACAGGACATCGGCGTTTTCCTGATAGGGGAAGATGTGCCGCTTTTCCCCGCGCGTGACCGATTCCCAGCGCGCGATGGTCTGTTGGGCAGTGTAGCCGCGCTCGCGCGCATCGCGGACGATACGGCGCAGGAGACGCGTGTCCGTGGTAGAAACGCGGTTATGCCGGTCGAGGTTGAGCTGCGTCAGACAGGAAATGTAAATCCGCATCGCGCGCGCGGACAAATGTCCGGGCAGCAGGCGTGGGTTGAGGCCGTGAATCCCTTCCAGCAAGATGATCTGATCGGGGCGAAGCCGGACCTCTTCGCCCGTTTCCCGCTTGCCGGCCTTGAAGTTGTAACGCGGCACAGTCACGGGTTTGCCGTCCAGCAGGGCCTGTAACTGCTCGGCCAGCAACGGCAGATCAACCGCCTCCAGGGCTTCGAAATCATACTGGCCATGTTCGTCGCGCGGCGTCTGTTCGCGATCGACGAAGTAGTTATCCAGTTCGAGAGCGTAAGGGGACAGGCCGAGAGCCAGCAACTGAATCGCCAGCCGGCGCGCAAAGGTAGTCTTGCCGGAAGAGGACGGCCCGGCCATCAGCACCAGGCGCGTCTCGCCCTGCCGTTCGGCAATTTGCCGGGCAATGGCGGCAATGTGCTGTTCATGGAGCGCTTCCGAGACGAGAATCACCTCGCGGGCGCGGTTACTTTGCAGCGCCTCATTGAGCGCGCCGACCGAGTCGATGCCCAGTCGCTCCAGCCATTCGCCATATTGACGGAAGGCGAGCAGGAGTTTGGGATAATCGGGCATGACCGATAACTGCGTTGGAGAGCGGCGACGCGGAAAACGGAGCACGAAGCCATCGCGGGTGGGGGATAGTTCGAACCAGCGCAGGTAACCGCTGGAAGGCACCATATAACCGTGATGGTAATCCAGATAGTCGCCAAAGCGATACACGGTCACATATTCTTTCTGACGGAAGCGCAGCAGGCGCACTTTGTCCCAGACGCCGCGAGCCTGAAAATACGCCAGCGCCTGTTCGAGAGCGATTTCCTCGCGCTGGAAGGGCAAATCCTGTTCGACCCAGAGACGCATTTGCTCCTGTAAGGCGCTCAATTCCGCATTCGTCAACGGGGGGCGGCCGCGCACCTGACAGAAATAGCCGCCGGCGGAGACCGAATGGTCAATGGTCAGCCAGCCGTTCGGATACAGGCGATCAAATGCCGCGCCGAGGAGGAAGGTCAACGAGCGGCGATAGATACGCGCCCCGTCCTCATCGGCCATGGTGACCGGAGCGAGGTGAACGTCCATATCCAGCGGAAAGGTCAACTCGCGCAGTTCGCCGTTGACAATGGCGCCGGTGAGCGGGGCCGGCAGGTCTTTTTCGATGGCCTTGAGGAATTCGCCGGCGCTGGCCCCGCGCGGGCCGCGCAGCACACGGCCATCGGGCAGATGAGCCTCAATATCCGGGCGTGGAGAGACAATTTGCACCGACGGTTTCATAAGGGCTGGGGAAGATGGGCGAGCAATTTTTCTGGCTGGCGGGCGTATGTCTCCAGCGGGAGTGCGCCGCGTGTCAGGGCAAGGAGCGTGTCGGTCAGGAAACGGTTCACCGGCGCGGCCACGCCCAGGCGTTCACCATGCCGCACTACCGCGCCATTGAGCCATTCGACTTCAGAACGACCGCGGCCGGCGTGTAAATCAATGTGAAAGGACGGCATTTTACCACCGCGTCCGCCGCCGATAGCCTGCCGCATCAGCGGCTGTGCCAGGCGTTCGGGCAAACGCGCGGCCAGAGCCAGCAACCGCACCGGCGCGCCGGGCAGGTTGACGACGGTCAGCCCCAGGGCATTCATGACGCTCAAGGCTTCGCGCAACATGCGCATTTCGAGACGGTAGAGTCCCCGATGGGCGAAAATTTCTGCCGGCGTCATATCGAGGATGGCGGAGGTGGCGTTGGCGAGCAGGTTGGTGAGCATCTTCGACCATTTCATCGCCGCGGCCTGCGGATAAAGGCGAACGTTCAGACCGGCGGCCCGGAAAGCGGCCATCAGGGATACGGCCAGCGGATGGTCGGCTGCGAGGCCGAGGCCGCGCGAACGTTCGAGGACCACATCGCCCGGCGCGCGCCGACCGACCGCCGAGGTGACGCTGCCGGCGATGACGCGTTCATGGCCCAGCAGGGCGGCCAGCGCAGGTTCGTTGTCTACGCCGTTGGAGAGGCACAGAATCGGCGGTAGCGAAGCCGCGTGCGGTTTCATTTGTTCCAACGCGGCGGCGGTGTCGAACGATTTGAGGGCGAAAATGGCCACGTCAAAAGGACCGTGCGATAGCGCCTCTGCCAGGGAAGGGTAAACCTGAAAGGCGGTGGGGGCTATGGCAAAGGACTGGTTGGGGCCAGGTTCCAGCCGCAGACCGCGCTCACGCAGCATGGTCACGATGGGTGGCTGTTCAAGGAAGACGACGCGCTGGCCCTGATGCGCCAGAGAGCCGCCAATGTACGTGCCAATGGCGCCGGCCCCGAAAACGAGGAAGTTCATGCTGCTCCTCCTGATGGATCATCAGGCGGTTGCTGAAACGCCGTTAACCGCCAGGTATGGCGATAGGGCTCGTAGATCAGCGTCGCGAAGGTGGTGTTGTTGAACTGGAAACGAGGCCCCTGGACATTGGCTTGCGGGGCAATGCCCAGCATGGCATAGAGCGCCATGTTCAGGATGCCACCGTGGGCGACAATCAAGTAACGACCTGCCGGCCGATCGAGCAGTGCCTGAATGCCGCGACCGGCGCGCAGATACAATTCCCAGCGGCTTTCACCGGTCTGGCCAGTGCGGTGGTAAGGAGTGGAAAAAGCCGGAGGCGGTGCTACCTGTGCCGCCTGCTCCTCTGCCAGCCCGCTGACCAGGCCCACGTCAATTTCCATCCAGGAAGGATCAAATTCCAGCGGGATGCTCAACGCCGCGCACAGGATTTCGGCGGTTTGACGGGCGCGCAGCAAAGGACTGGCCAGGCAAAGGTCAAAAGCGCGCCCCTCGGCTTTCCAGCGTTCGGCCAGCGCGCGTGCCTGTGCCTGACCGCGCGCGGTCAGCGGAAAATCGGCCCGACCCTGATGGCGGTTTTCCGCATTCCCAACCGATTCGCCGTGGCGTACCAGAGTAACGAAGTAACAGGATGCGGCGTCCATGGAAAGAACATTTTACCATCACTCGCTCGCTTCTCGCGCTGCGAGGCCCAACGCTTCGTAGATTTTCAGTGTTGGTCGCGAGCGATTCAGGGTGTAAAAATGGATGCCGGCTACTTTGCGGTCGTACAGGTCGAAGACCTGACGGGTTGCCCAGTGAATCCCGATATTCTCCACTTCGGCATCGCTTTTCGCGCGCCAGACGGCGCGCAACAAGGGGGCCGGGATGTTGGCGCCAGCCGCCAGTTCGGCCATGCGCCATAATCCTTTGCGGCTGGTAATGGGCATGATGCCGGCCAGAATGGGCACCCGGATGCCGGCGATCTCGCAGCGCTCGCAAAAATCGTAGAAAACGTGATTGTCGAAGAACAATTGCGTGCAAATATAATCGGCGCCAGCCTCAACTTTCGCTTTCAGATATTCCAGTTCTTTCAGGCGGTTGCGCGTTTCGGGATGCCCTTCAGGGAAGCCGGCTACGCCGATGCCCAGTTGTGGAAAGTGCTTTTTAATGAAGGTCACCAGTTCGGCGGCGTAACGGAAGCCGTCCGGCGGAGGCGCGTAGTCGGGCTGATCGCGCGGTGGATCGCCGCGCAGCGCCAGGACGTTCTCGATGCCGCTGGCGACGTAACTTTCCAGCAGGCGCAGGATTTCTTCCCGCGTGGCGCCGATGGTGGTCAGATGAGCGACGACCGTCAGGTGGGTCTCGCGTTGCAGGCGGATGACCAGCTCGCGGGTCAGTTCGCGCGTCGAACCGCCCGCGCCGTATGTCACGCTGACGAAGGACGGCGCCAGAGGCACCAGGTCGCGGATGGCCTCGAACAGGGCTTGCGCCGCTTCCTCTGTTTTCGGCGGGAAGAACTCGAAACTGAAGTGAGGGCCTGGGCGTTTTAAAATCTCGGCGATGTGCATGAGGAACTCCGACAGTGAATGGGGATAGGTGAGATATGGAGTAAAACGTGGAGTAAAACGTAAGGCGTAAAACGTAAAGCGTGGTGGGACGTGATGTGCGCTGGGGACGGGAAGCAATGTTGCCGGCGATTATACTGCGTTCTGGTGGGCAAAGAGGGGCTGGCCTGGGGTGGAACTGGATTTTGGCCGCAGCGCCTTTTCTGCTATACTTGTAATGTAACTACCTCGACAATGTTAGATTACCTGTCCCTTGTCATTGCGAGGCGGCGATAGGGCCACGCCGAGGCTCGCCCGAGGCGCCGCCGAAGCAATCTCCTTGCGAGCCTCAAGGTAAGCAGTCTCCCAATTACCAGGGGATTGCTTCGGGCAAAGAACACCCTCGCAATGACAACTATACGAAAATATAACATTGTCGAGGTAGTTACAAACGAACAACGAAAAGTGGAAAACTCAATGCGGAATGGAATGCGTGAAACAGAAAGCGCCAGCGGCGTGGTGGTAGTGGTTATCCCGGTTTACAACGAGGCGCGCTTCATCGGCAGCGTGGTGTTGCAGGCGCGTCGCTACGCGCACCGCGTTCTGGTCATTGACGATGGTTCGAGCGACGACTCGGCGACCATCGCCAGAGAGGCCGGCGCCATCGTACTCCGCCACGACCGCAATCGCGGCAAAGCCGCCGCCGTGCGCACCGGTTTTCGCTACGTGCGCGAGCGACTATGCCGCCGCCACCACATCCACGCTCTGGTCATGATGGACGGCGATGGGCAACATCAGGCCAGCGACATTCCCACGCTGCTGGCCCCGCTTCAGCATGGCGAGGCCGAGATGGTCGTCGGCTCGCGCTTTTTGACCGTGCGCAGCCGTATTCCGCGCTGGCGCGTCTTCGGCCAAAAGGCGTTGACGCTGGCCACGAACCTGAGTTCTGGCTACCCGCTGACCGACTCACAAAGCGGCTTCCGCGCCTTCACGCCACGCGTGCTGGAATTGTTCGATTTCGAGTCCGAAGGATTTTCCATCGAATCGGAAATGCAGTTCCTTGCTCAAAAGCACCAGTTGCGCATTCGGGAAGTTCCCATTACCTGTATCTACCAGGAGCCGCCCAAACGCAATCCGTTGCAGCACGGTCTGGCGGTGATCAACGGCATCCTGCGCCTGATCGGTCAGCACCGGCCGCTTTTCTTTTTTGGCGGCATTGGCCTGATCCTGCTGTTCGCCGGTTTGTTATGGGGCGCCTGGGTGGTGGAAATTTACCGCCGTGTGCACATGCTGGCCGTCGGCTATGCCCTGATCAGCGTCCTGCTGACCATTCTCGGCTCACTGGGTCTGTTCACCGGCGTCATGCTCCACGCTGTGCGCGGCTTTATGCTGGAAATCAAGCGCTATCTCCAGCAGCTGGTCGAAGCACAACCGCGACGTGGGTGACTCCGGCCGAAAGACTGGCGACAGAACATGACGAGGCGCATCCTGTTCGTGCTCCAATACTACCCGCCCTACGTCGGCGGCCTGGAAATGATTTTCCAGAATCTGGCCGAACGACTGGTACAACGTGGCTACACCGTTCACGTCCTGACCACCCATCTGCCCGGCACGCCGCGCCGGGAAAGCCTGCGCGGCGTGACCGTGGAGCGCCTCCCCGTTCCCCAATGCGGTGACCGTTATGTGTTCACCTTCACGGCCATCCCGGCGGCGATCCGCCTGGCGCGCGGCTTCGACCTGATTCACACCGCCCCCTACAACGGCGCGCTGCCGGCTTTCCTGGCCGGGCGTTGCACGCGCCGCCCGGTGCTGCTCACCGCCCTGGAAGTGCTCGGGCGGCGATGGCATCTTGTGGAGCAGAATCCCTGTATCGCCTGGGGATACCGCCTGTTCGAGCGTCTGATTACGCGCCTGCCATTCGAACGCTTCGCGGCGATCTCTCAAGCCACGTTGCAGGATTGTCTGCGCGCCGGGATGCCGGCCGCGCAAGGTCAGGTCATCTATCCTGGCGTGGACGAGGTGTTCTGCCCCGGTCCACGCAACGGCGCGCTGCGCGCCCGTCTTGGCCTGGGCCAGTCCGATTTCGTGTACCTGTACTTTGGCCGCCCGGGTAAAACGAAAGGCGTCGAGTTCCTGCTCCGCGCCGCGCCGCAGATTCAGGCGGCCATTCCACAGGCACATCTGGTGTTGCTGCTGGCCGATAAGCCGCGCGCGTGGTACGCGCGCCTGTTGCGCCTGGCCGCCGACCTGCCGGCTGGCGTCAACATCCACCTCTTGCCTTCCGTTCCGCGCGCCGCGCTGGTAGATTACCTGCGGGAGGCAGATTGCATCGTCATCCCCTCGCTGACCGAGGGCTTCGGCCTGACGACCGCCGAGGCCTGCGCGACCGCTATCCCGGTCGTGGCGACGCGCGTGGGCGCGATTCCCGAAGTGATTTCGGGACGCCACGTGCTGGTGGAGGCCGGCTCCGCCGCCGCGCTGGCCGAAGGGGTGCTGCGCGTCTACCGCGGCGAGTGGGACGAAACGCCGCCCAAACGCTTCTCCTGGGAAGCCATGGTGGACGCTTATGAGCAGTTGTATCAGGAGATGCTGGGATGAGAATCAACCACGTTGTGGCTCATCCCCCCTTTCGCGAGGGAACAGGGACCGTGTGTTACTACAACGCCAGCGCACTGCGCGCGCTTGGGCAGGATGTGCTGGTCTACGCCGCGCACTATGACGCCTTACGTCCCGCCGAACAAGCCGCCGATTTTTATCACTGGGTGCCGGCGCGCCGCATTATCGGCCATGCTTACTGGACGCCCGCGCTGCGGAATATGCGTCTGGCAGAGATAATCCACCTTCATTACCCCTTTCTTTTTGGCGCGGAGTGGAGCGCGGCATTTTGCCGCCGTCATCAGCGCCCCCTGATCCTGACCTATCACAACGATTTAAGAGGCTCCGGCATCCGCCGTCCCGCCTTCTGGCTCTACCAGCGGCTCTCCACGCCCCTGTTGCTGGCGCAGGCGCGCAAGGTCATCGTCCCTTCCCGAGACCATGCTCTGGCTTCGCCGCATTTACGGCGTTTTCTGTCACACCGCGGCGCCGATCTGGTGGAAGTGCCCAATGGCGTGGACGTGGCGCGGTTCCGGCCGGATGCGGGTACACTGGAAACGGCGCGCGCGCGTTACGGCCTGGGAAAAAAGGACTTTGTGATTCTCCACGTCAGCGCCCTGGACCGGCCTCACGTCATTAAAGGGCTGGGCTTTCTGCTGGAGACGCTGGCCGGCGCGGCGGCGCACTGGCGGCTGCTCGTCGTCGGCGATGGCGAACTGCGCGCCCATTACGAGGCCCAGGCCCGACGTTTGGGATTAGGGCAGCAGGTCATCTTCGCCGGCAGTCTGGCACACGATGCCATGCCGTTGGGTTACGCCGCCTGCGACGTGGTCTGCATTCCGGCCGCGGTTCAGGAGTCGTTCGGTATGGCACTGGCCGAGGGGATGGCCATGGCCCGGCCGGTGATCGGCGGCGATTTTCCCGGCGCGCGTTCACTGGTGCTGGACGGCCAATGCGGTTATCTCGTCCCCTTTGGCAATCGGAGGCTGCTGCGCGAACGTCTCGAACGCCTCGCCGCTGACCCGCGGCTGCGTCGTCAAATGGGCGCTGCCGGCCGCGAGCGCATTCTCCAGCATTACACCTGGGAACGGGCCGCAGAAGCCTTGCTGGCCGTTTATCGAGAGGTCCACCACGGATGAACATTCTCTGGATTCCTCACACGTCCTGGCGGGTGCCGCAGCGCGCCCATCTCTTCTGTCGCGCCCTGGCCGAGCGGCACACCGTCCACGTCACCGACTGGGCCGCCGATTTCACCCGTCCGGCGGATTTCTTTTCGCGGCGCTACCTGCGCAACGTTTTCTACCGCCGTTTTCAGGATGGGAATATCACCGTCCACGGCGTACCGCGCCTGACGCCGGCCATCTTCTCGCCGACCCTGCGCCGCTTCAACACGCGCCTCTTCGCCAATCTGGTGGCGCGCCTGATCGCCGAATACCGGATTGACGTGGTCGTCGGCACCTTCGTCTGTCCGCCACCCCAGGCCCCACGCCTGATCTTCGACTGGTTCGACGACAACGCCGCTTACTGGCGCGCTTATGGCCGCTGGCCGGCCTATGCCGACGAGATTGAGGCCGTAGAACAGAGTTACCTGCAACGCGCCGAGGCGGTCGTCGCCGTCAGTTCCGTGCTGGCCGAGCGCGCGCGCCAGCAGCGCGACCCGGCCACCGTGCATTGGATCCCGAACGGCGTAGAACTTCGCGCCTATTCGCAAGGAAACGGCGCACTCTGGCGCGAACGGCTGTCGCTGCGCGGCAAGAGCATAGGCGTAATCGGCAATCACGATAAATTCGCCGAACTGGAAAAAGTTTTGCTAGCAGCGCGCAGGTTAAGCGCAGAAGACGTTACTTTTGTCATTGCCGGGCGCGGATCGGCCTTGCCAGCCGCGCAACGCCTGGCGCAGCGCTGGAAATTACACAACGTCCGCTTTGCTGGCCCCTTCGCGCGCTCTGACGCCATTCACCTGATGGCCGCCCTGGACGTAGGTCTATGTCCTTACCTGAAGATTCCTGGCGCAGACGCCAGAAGCCCGATGCGTTTATTGCAGTATTCCGCAGCCGGCTTACCGGTGGTATGCACCGACCTAGAGGAAGTGCGCCGCATGGCGTTCCCGAATGTGATTCTGGTGGACGATAATCCCGAATCCCTGGCGCAAGGCATCCGTCAGGCCCTGCGCCGACCGAAAGCCGTTCCGCCGCAAATCGAATGGTATGACATTCATTACCTGGCAAGGCGCTACGAAGAAATCCTGACAGGCAACATTTAACCCAGATAGGGAGCCTTTATGAAGGAGGACATTCTATGTTTACAACGCTTCTTCGCAAGCAGCAATGTATAAAACTTACCCAGAGGTTCTGTAAAGTTGTCGCTTTCGCACCAAAAATGAAGTTCAAAAACGCTATTAAAAACTCCGCGAAATACAAAATATGGTTAGCTCTATTAGGATTAGCAGGTGCCAGTGCCCTTCTTATCGCCATGAGCCGTAATGGAGCAGGTATTTCGCCTGATTCAGTGATTTATATATCCACCGCCAGAAATATTGCAAATGGTAGGGGGTTCGTCACTTACGTTGACGCTCCTCTAATTCTACAACCCCCTTCCTATCCTGCTATATTAGGATTCATTGCTTTAATATTCGGAGTGGATCCCATTTTATCAGCCCCTATTATCAATGCCATACTCTTTGGATTCACCTTGTATCTCTCCGGGACATTGCTCTTGGAACATTTGAAATCATTTCCCTTCCTGGCGCTGATTGGAACTATTTCTTTGCTAGTGTCCATTCCCCTGATTACAGTCTTTTTAATGGCCTGGTCTGAACCACTATTTATTTTCTTCCTGGTAGTTTATTTAACTTCGATGTCGACTTACATGAAAAGGAAAGACATAAAGTCCTTGCTGCTTTTATCACTATCGACAACACTGGCATGCCTTACCAGATATATTGGAGTAGTGTTAATTGCCACAGGCATACTCGGCACTTTCTTAATTTGGCAAGGCAATATCAAAACGAAGTATGTGCACACCGTCATATTCACCAGCGTCTCGATCTTACCTCTTGCTATGTGGATAGGGAGAAATTACGTCCTCTCAGGAACTTTTTTTGGACCACGGTCGCCATCATTGCATCCTTTGCAAGACAATATTGGCTACACTTTTGGTACTATTTTACATTGGTATTTACCAGGTTTAATCCTGCACAATCCTCCACTCCTGTTACTTCTGATAATTATCATTGGCTCTTTCACAGGCATTGTCTTTGCGATAGCAAAAATACCATTTAGGATTTCGTTTCAACACCGAACTTACCCTTTCATTGTTTTTACAATCTTTTTTATTATCGGCTACACGGGATTTCTGATTATCTCCTCCACTACTACCAACTATGATCCGATTGGGGATCGCCTTCTTTCTCCAATCGTTGTCCCGGTGACCTTATTGCTGTTCTCTGTAGTTACAACGTTCGCGAGATTGCTTAAAGCACGTTTTACTGCCAGAGTCGTAGATCTGGCAATAATTGCGGGAAGCACATTGTGGCTTATATACCCCACATGTGCAACGGGCATAAACATAATGCATCATTTCAGCGAAGGTACGGGCTACAGCGCAAGAACCTGGAAAAGCAATCAGACAATTCAATATATCCGCCAAAACAACCTCTCGGATTGCACCATTTATACCAATGGCAGTGATGTTATTTATCTGCTGCTTAGTGTGAATGTAAAGTCAATCCCATCAAAAAGTAGCGGAGTCCAGACCCTTGCTGATGTTTCATCTCTTAAAGGTCGGTTTCCTCAGGAAGGTAAAGCTTGCATCATCTGGTTCGACCAGATTACTTGGAGAAATTACCTTTTCACCCCATCTGAACTGCTTTCCGTTACGAATGTGGAACGGGTGATTAATTTAGGCGATGGTACCCTATATTTTGTGTCAAGAAAATAATCTATTTACCCACCTATTGTACAAGCGAAACAACGTCCGATGTCATCTGAATGGTTCATCTCTATTATTTGGCTAACCGCAGCGATTCATATTATGCTGACCTGGCTACTGGCCTGGTATCGCGGCCGGCAAGCGCGGCGGAAGCCACAAGACGAATTCCCCTTGAAGCAACAACCTCTGGTCTCTATCCTCATTCCTGCCTGGAACGAACGCCGCGTGCTGGGTCAAACGCTGGAGGCATTGCGGCAATCCGATTATCCCCACTGGGAAGCCATTATCATCGCTGGCGGGCCGGATGGCACCTGCGACGCGGCGCGTCAACGCTGCGCTGACTGGCCCAATTTCACCGTCATCGAACAGCCGCCGCGTGGCAAGAACGCCGCGCTGAATCTGGGCTTGCAATACGCTCGCGGTGAAATCATCGTCTTGTTGGATGCCGATACCATCGTCGCCAGCGACTGGCTGAGGCATCTGGTGGCACCTCTCACGCATGGCTATACTGCGGCGACGGCGAATTACTTTCCCCTGCGCCAGACCTGGGTCTCGACCTATCTGGAGATGGAAAAAATAGCGGCCCGTTACATTCGTCATAACGCGACGCTTCAGGGTTGTGGAATCGCCTTGCGACGCCAGGCCATCGAGGCCATGGGCGGCTTTCCAGAGGCAGTAACCGTTGGGGTGGACTGGGATTTAAGCCAACGGCTTCGCCAGCGAAACGCTCGCCTCTGTTTTGCCTCGCAAGCGCACGCCCGAACTGCCCTGCCCGATACGCTGGCCGCTTTCTGGCGCAATCAAATCCGCTGGCGGCGCGCCCATTTGCAGGCCACCTTACGCCATCTGGGGCCAGAGGCCGCGCGCCACCTGCTCTTTTACGCGGTTGCGCTGGCCTTTCTGGCCGCGCCCGGCCTGTGCTTCCACGCCTCTCTCTGGCCATTGGCGCCTCTCTTCTGGGCCTGGGTTCTGTTGCGCCGTCTCAGTCTGGCCATCGAGTGCGCCGCTTTTGATCGGTCATGCCGCTGGCTCAAACACAGCGGCGGCTTGCTCATCCTGGTGGTCGTAGATTTCATCGCCGCGCTCATCGCTCTGGCAACCTTTCGCCGCCGCGTGATTACGTTTCAAGGAACACGTCCAGGAGACAATCGCGGGCAACGCCTATGAAACACATTCGTTCTTTTTACCAGATTCCCAAACAATCTGCAGAGGACACTGCCCTGCCAGTCCTGCTCGCCTGTCTCACGGCGAAAGCAGGCGGAACATTGCTCGACGTGGGCTGTTTCGATGGAACCAAGAGCATTCTCTATGCTCAAGCGGCAAAGTGCGCCGAAGTATGGGGCGTAGATTTCCTGCCCGACAAACTTGCCGAAGCCAGGCAGCGCGGTCTCCATACGCTGGAAGCCGATTTGAATACCGATTTGCCGCTTCCCTTTCCACCGGCTTCTTTTGACATCATCGTTTGCAGCGAAGTCATCGAACACGTTTTTTCGCCCGATGACTTGCTGGAGGAGATGGCGCGTCTGCTCAAGCCAGATGGATATATTCTGCTGACTACCCCTAACCTGGCCTCCTGGAAAAACCGCCTTGCGCTTGGTCTGGGCTGGCAGCCATTTGCAGCGGAAGTCAGCACGCGCGACCGTTACGGGAATCCCTGGGCCACGCGCGGACGGCCATCGGGCCATATTCGCTTGTTCACGCTATGCGCCTTGCTGGAACTGGTGCGCGCCATCGGCTTGCGGCCGGTGCGCGTGGATGGAGTAATGCTCCGCTCGCCACAGCGCAATCTGGTTGGCGCGCTCTCACGGTTGGGCGATACCCTCTTCGCTCGCTTTCCATCGTTGGCCGACCGTCTCATCCTGCGTCTGGAGAAAGCATGATGCGCGCCGAACTCTTCACTGCCGGAACCCGCCTCGCCTTCGACTGGCTTGGCATGCAGACGGCGCGCCTGGGCGTGGGGTCGCTCTACCTTTCCGCCCCCGATTGCGCCATCGCCCAGGCCTGGCTCTGGCGCTTGCCGCAGACCATCAAAGAAGTTTTCGTAGATGAAACCGCAACCGGCCTCCTCCTGCCAGACCAATGGAGAATCACCGTCCAGCCCCTTCCTCCATCCCATTCACCTTTTTTATCTATCTACCCCTTCACGCTCGACGCGACCAACACGCCTTTTCAGGGTGAACATGTTTTGGGATGTCTTCATAACCGACTGTCCTATCGTGGCCTTCTTCACTCCAGAGAATCGGGCCGCAATCTGCGCTGGCTGCGGCAAAAGGCGCAGCGTGAGGGGTACAACCTGGAAACCGCCATCGGCATTTATCCGCCAGCCTTCGTCTGGCGCTGGGCGCTGACGATGCTCGCGGCGCGGATTTCGCCCCGCCTGGAAGATTACTGGCGTCAGCGCGCGTTCGAGCATCTGGCTTCCCGTCAACCGTTCGCCCTGCAATTTAGTTCGATTCTGGCCTTCCATGCCCGCAGAGTTGTTTAACCACCCTCAGGCCACGCTGGCGCTGGGCCGTCTGGAAGCCTGGCTGGACACCATGCGCTCCTCGCGTGGCTACACAGGCCCGGTCGCGCACTGGTGGGATTCCTGTCTGATTTACTGCGGCGTTGCCCTGGACTGGCGTTATGAGGGCATCCTGATCGGTTATCTCAACCTGTACCGCCGCAGCCAGAACCGTCGCTGGCTAGAAAAAGCCTGCCGCGCCGGTGACGATCTGGTTCATGGGCAATTGCCCGACGGCCACTACTGGAACTCCTCCTTTGAGCACAACCCCCAACCCGGCGGCACCCCTCACGAAGCCGCCGCGGATATCGGCCTGCTGGAACTGGCAGAGACGCTAAAAGCCGAAAACGACCCGGCCTGGCGTCGCTATTTCGAAACCGCCGAACGGAATTTAAACCGCCTGCTGGCAGTCCTTTGGAACGGGCGCGGCTTTCAAGACCAACCCGATAACCCGGTCCTGGTCGCCAACAAAAACGCCACACTGCTCGAAGCGTTGTTGCTCTACCAGTCGCTCAGCGGCCATGACCTGTCCCACTATATTCATGGCGCGCTTCGGGTTATCCTTTCTGCACAGGTCAGGGATGGCTGGCGCGCCGGGGCGACCGTCCATTGCGGCACTTTCCGGCGCAGAATCTCATTCGGCATCTACACCGCGCGCTGCATGAGCGCCTTGATCCGCCTGATGACCGTAGAAGACAACCCTGCCTGTCGCGAGTTTCTGGCCCTGGCTGCCGGTTATTTAATCCGCCTGATAGACGAACACAGCACCCTCCTGGGCCATTACGGCTATGGCTGGCCCTGGCGCCAAATGCCAATGCGTTGGGTCAGTCCCAGCGGCGAACTGCTGCGGGCGTTAACCCTGGCCCGCCCCTGGGTAGATATTCCCATGTCAACGTTGGAAAGGCTGTATACCCTGTGCTGGCAGGCAATCCGTCCCAGCGGCAGTGTCGCCACCGCGACCAACCTCGCGGCGCGCGGCACAGACTCCGTACCCGATTTCCGCGATCTCCTGCCGGTCGTGGGCTGGTGCGATAAGCTCTTCCGCGCCCTGAGCTTATTCCACGATCCGGCCGCGACGGCCTCGCTGATGCCTCTCCGCCTGCCCTGCCGGTGGCGTGGACGCCGGGGATGGTATGTGGAAGACCGCGAATGTATCGCCCTGCAAGAGGAAAGCGGCGAGTACCGCTACCTCTGGCGCAAAGGCGATGACTATCCGATTATAATGAACTTATGGCCTTGAACCATGGCGCTCATCGGCTCCGCTGGGTTGTCCTCCTCAGCCTGACGTTGTTGCTTCCGCATCCGGCGCAGGCTGCGCCGGCACGGCAACCAATTCCCGTGCCGGAAGAAGGCGCTCTGGTCTATGACGAGAATGGCAACGGCCAGGCCGATTTGTTCGGCGATACCTGGGTTTACGATACGAACAGCGATGGCCGCGCCGAACTCATCCTGCGCTTTCGCCAGGAACCGGCGCTGGTGGCTTACCTCTACGACGACGCCAACGCCAACGGTCAGGTGGACTACCTCGTCACAGGCGCAGGCGTGCAGATTCTGGAAGCATACTGGCGCGTCAAACTGACCGCCCGCGAGGGCAAGTGGTTGCTCCCTGGAAACGTCCCTGACTGGAATGCCGAGATGGTGGTGGATGGAAACTATCGGTTCTCTGGCACCAACGCGGATTTTCTGCTGACCGGCTACCGTGATAACCATCAGGATGGCCAACCCGATTTACTCCTGGCATATTGGGATGTTAACCATGATGGCATCCCGGATTACGAAAGGAACACGCTCGCGATCCCCCCTTATGAAGAAGTAATAGCAAACCGCAACCCCCGCTTGCGGCCACATTCACGATACCGTTTCCCCTGGCTGGGCACTGTTCTCCAACCCGATTGGGCACGTGCCCGTCTTGCCCTTGTCATGCATCTGATTCCCTCCCATACGAACGAGCAGGGATATTATGTATCCTTTGGCCGTCCTCTGCAAGGTCAATTGCTGCTGCCCGGCTGGGAAAATCCGTTTGCCTTTTACGACCTGGCCGGCGATGCGGATGGCTTCAGCGAACTTTCCGTCCGTCTGGTCAGCGAGTACGAAGTCTGGCGTCATCCCTCCCTGACCGCCTACAACGAGGTGCGCTATTCCTGGGCGCAGGATGAAAATCACATGCGCTATCGCCTCTATCTCATCGGACAGGTTTTCCGCAACGACAGCGTGCCCTACCCTTCCTACGCCATCAGCCACGTGCCCTATGAACAGATTCCGGCTTTTGTGTGCTCCAGTCAGTGGACCGGCGCGATTTTCGGTGAGTATGAGGCCTCCCAACGCAAGCTCTCTTTTGATGAAGGCATCTACGAGAATCTCCTGTTCACCGTCGCCCTGCGGGGGCGTCTGCTCAGCCAACGCGCGGTGGAACTGCCTCCCTATCTGCCGGCCTACCTGAACCTGCGCGAGGAGTACAATTTCCACCTGAACCGCACGCCGACTCTCTACTTCAGCCCGATTGACCGTCGGCTGCACCTGCGCGACGCGCAGCAGGGCCTCCTGATCCTCGACGCCCACCTCGATCCCAACAACCACAACGGCTTCGACTTTACCGATCAGGAACTGGCCACCGGCCAGGCGCAGGTGCTCCGCTACCTGACCGAGAGCGACAGCGACGGCGATGGCTACTTCGATACCTGGACGCTATACTTCTACAACCAGCCGGTGGAAAAACTCGTCTTCCGGCGCGGCACGGTCTTGTTCGCGCGCGGCAACACCGTGTACCTGAAACGCCTGCCCGCCGATTTGCACGCGGCGCTGTGGGAAACCTCCCCACCAACGGACACCCTTTCCTGGCGCGTCTTGAATGAACGCCTCGCCACCGACACCGCAGAACGTCCTCCTCTGGACAGCCTTGCCGCGCTTTTTGCCGCTTTGCCTGGCGAATCCACCGCGCTGTCCAACACCAGCCTGGGCGCCGTCTCGACCAACGCCGGCGAACTCATCGCCTCGCTGACCACCGCCGGCCTGGAAAGCGTTGCCCGGCCCCAGGCGTTTGCCTTCTTTGCCCAGAACATCCCCGCCGGGGAATACCTGCTGCGCGGCAAAGACGGCGCCTACTGGCTGGAAGCGCCGGCCCCGGCTGCCATCTCCCTCTCGCCCATCACGTTCATCCCTGCCAGTGGTTCTTCCCCCGGCGGCTGGCTCCTTTTCTATGCTATCAACGGCGGCGCGCAGGACGCGCAGGCCCGCCTGCAACTGACCGAAACGCTCACCGGCGGCGGTTTCGCCATCATTCACGAAGAGGAGGCTCTCGTGCCGGCCTACGGGCAACGCGAATTCATCGTTCCCTGGGTTCCGGCCATTGGCGGCGAACGACGCCTGCGCGCCAGGCTGACCTATACCTCGCCCCTGCTGTCAGCCCCGGCCCAAACCGAAGCGGAGGCCACGTTGACCGTTCCCGCCCCCCCGGCGCCCGCCGCCACCCTGTACCTGGCCTTTCCCGACCTGCTGGCGCCGCTTCTCCTGGCCACAGCCTTGCTGGCCCTGCTCGTCCCCGGCCTCCAGGCGTTGCTGAGCGAGGAGGCCAGGCCATGAACGCCCGCTCCGAACCCCGCGCTGCCAGTCCACTGCCGGCGCTGGCCTTTGCCCTGGCCGTGCGCCTGCTCCTGACCTTTTACTGGCTGACGCGCTTCGGCGGCCATCTAACCGAAAGTGACGCCGCCCGCACCACCCTGGTGATACGCTCGGTGTTCGAAAGCGGCCAGCTGCTGCCGGCCGGAAAACCCACCTACCCCTATGGCTACCTCTACCCGGCTTACGTCAGCGCGCTGGCCCTGCTCTCCGGCCTGGACGTACTTACCTGGCAGCAGTGGCTTTTGCCCTTCGCCGGCCTGATCCTGACCCTGCTGGCTTTTGTCCTGTACCTGCGCCTGCTGGGGAGCCCGAAATGGGCCGCCTGCGCGGTGACGTTGCTGAATCTGCAGGGCGATTTCCTCTATACCAGCCAGCGCGGTTCGCATGAGAAACTCGATTTCATGCTGATTTTTCTGGCACTGGCGGTTATCGTCCTGGCCGCGCTGAAGACGACCAGCCTGCGCCAGCGGCTGGCGCTGGCTGCCGTTTACTATCTGGTCATCCTGGCCGAAAACACCGAGCACGTCTTCTTTGCGACTACCTTTACATTCACCCTGCTGCTGGCCTTCCTCTTCTGGTTGGCAATGCGGCGTCGCCAGCAACTGCAAATCATGGCCTCGCCCTGGGTCATCTACATTGCCCTGATGTCGCTCCTTTTCTCTTTTCTGGTCATTTTTTACTGGTATCCGCCGGCCCGCGCCATCCTGTACACTTCGCGCGATCTGCTGGAGCGCGTGCGTTTGATTCTCTTCTCGGCCGCCGAGCCACCGGCGGAACTGTACAGCATGGTCAGCGCCAACTGGGTGCTGCCCGGCGCCTGGCTCTGGCTGCGCGTCTTTGACATCTTCCTGTTCACCACCGCCCTGATCGGCTGGTGGCGTCTGGTGCGCCTCTTCTTTCGCAGAAGCGAGGCGAGCGACCTTTCGCAGGCTTCCTCGCACTTCTGGTTGCTCCTGCTCTTCCCGCCCTTTTTTCTCCAGAACGTCGCCGTGGTGATCAGCGATATTACCGGCTCGGTCGGCGAAATCAACAACCTGCAAATTCGTCTGATTCCGCTTACGGCGTTCGTCGCCGCGCCGCTATCCGCTTACGCCATCTCGCACTGGGCGGCGCGCCTGCGGCAGGCAACCGCCCGGTTCGCGACGCTGCGCGCCATCGTCGTCACCCTCTTGAGCGCGGTTGTTCTGACCCTGACGTTGATCAAAAGCGTCTCGGAACCACTGCTGGCCAACGCCTGGATATTCTACACGCCAGCCGAGGAGGCAGGCCTGGCCTGGCTGAATCAGAACATCCCCTATATCGAAGCCGAAATCGGACGGCGCACGCCGCGCGTGTGGGCCGGGCCTACCTTCCGCCTGGGCGACCTCTGGCGTCAGGAGACCTGGTCGACCGGAGACCACCGCATCCCGGTCTTCGACCGTGGACAGACGACCTACACCTACGTCCTCCTTTCCCCGCAGGTACGGTTGAACACGTTGCGCTACCACGAAGCGCTGCCGAACATCTTGAACGCCCAGCGTATCTACGTCAACGGCGAGGTGGAAATCTACTACCTGCCGCCGGAGGCGCGTCCATGAGCGGGGGGAAGAGCGCAGCCGGGCACCATTGGCTTCTCCTTGCCTGGTACCATCTCTGGCAAAGGCTACGGCAGCCAACGCTCCAGCGCGATTCCCTGTTCCTGATGGCCGGCACCGTCCTGGCAGCCATTGGCGGTTTTTTCTACTGGCATTTCGTGGCGCAACGCTATTCCGCCGCAACAGTCGGCGTGGCCGCGGCCGGCATCACTTCCGCCACTTTTCTCGCCACCCTGGCCAGCCTGGGGTTGACCATTGGCCTGGTGCGCTTCCTGCCCTCGCAAGCGCCGCTGGCCAGGGCCAGTTTGCTCACCTTCTCTCTGCTCCTCACCACCCTGACCGGCGGCCTCAGCGTGGTAGTCTTCCTGGCCGGCCAGCGCTGGTGGGCGGCTTCTTTCCAGCAGGTCGCTTCGCCGCGCGCATATCAGCTCTCGTTCGCTTTCCTGACTCTGGCGTTGACCTGGGGCAATCTGCAAACTGCCTTCCTGATGGCCGAACGCCTCACCCCGCTCTTCACCCTGCGCAGCCTGCTTCTCGCCCTGCTCCAACTTACCTGCGTCCTGGGATTGCCCACGACCGGCGGCCCTACCGCCATCCTGTGGAGCATGTTGTTGCCCAATCTGGGGATTGCCCTGGGCCTGCTGTGGTTCAACGCCCGGCGGTTGCATGCCCCGCTCTTCCTGCTACGTTGCCGTGGCCTGCCGCTGGGCGAACTTTTGCGCTATTCGCTGGCCAGTCTGCTCTTCAGCCTGATTTGGGGCCTGCCGGCCTTTTGCTTTCCTCTCCTGACGCTCCATCGCCTCGGCGCCGCCTCCAATGCCTACCTGACCATTGCCTGGCAACTGTATGGCTTCCTGGCAATTATCCCCAATTCATCCGCCTCTGCCTTCCTGATCGAGGGCTCCCATCACGAGGAAAATCTCCTCGCTGCCTGGCGATCTACCATGCGGAATAATCTGGCGCTGCTCACGCCGCTGGTGGCCGCTTTTCTCTGGTTGGCGCCGTTCGTCTTGCACTTCTTCGGCGCCGAATACGCCCGTCAGGCCACCGCGCTGCTGCGGCTGCTGGCGCTCAGCGCCCTGCCGGTCTCCCTGAACGCCATTACCCTGACCATTTACCGCATTCGCAAGCAAATCGTTCGGTTCAACGTCCTGGCCCTGGCCCTGGTGAGTCTGGCGCTGGCGGCGGCCTGCCTGCTCATCCCCTTGCTTGGATTGCCCGGCATCGGCTGGGGCTGGCTGGCCGGACAGATTCTTTTTCTGCCGCTCAACCTGTCCCTGCTAAAACAGTCATCCTCCCCATCTGGAGCAAACACATGATGACCGCTCGCATCGGCCTCCTGACCTACGGCCTTGACCGTCCACCGACCGGAATTGGGCGGTACACCATCGGTCTGCTCGGCGCCCTCGCCGACCTGCTGCCCGCGCCGCCTGTGCTGCTGACTCCCGCCGAACCGCGCTACCTGCCCAACGCCGATCGCTATCCGCAGCGCCGCCTGAGCCTGTCGCGGCGCCTGCCGGCCCTGCTCGTGCTGGGTGGCCTGCAACTCCGCGCCGGTGCGCGCGATCTCGACCTGCTCCATGACCCCAGCGGCAACGCTCCCTTTCTCTTCGCCCCTCCCGGCTGCCGCCTGGTAGTAACGATACATGATGTCTTTGCCCTGGCTTTTCCGGCCACCAGCACACGCATCGAGAAGGTCATTGCGCGTTTCTGGCTGCCGCTCGTTCTTCCCAGAGTGGAGGCGATCATCACCGTCAGCCAGCACTCCCGCCGGGACATTCAACGCTATCTGGGCGTAAGCCAGGAAAAAATTGCCCTTGCGCCGCCGGCGGTAGAGCGCCACTTTCGCCCACTGCCGGCAGAACAACTCACGGCACGCCTGAAGCGCTACGGGCTGGCGCCGGGCGCATATCTGCTCACCGTGGCCGGGGCGCAGGACCCGCGCCGCAACCTGCCGCGCCTGCTAGAGGCCTATGCTTTGCTGAAAAGAGAAGGAGAGACTCGTCCGTTGGTCGTGATTGGTAAGCCGCGCCGCAGCGCCTGGGAACAGCATGAACGGTTTTCGCTCACAAAGGCGGACGAAGGAGTAAAATATCTGGGCTACGTGCCGGAAGAAGACCTGCCGGCTCTCTACAATGGCGCGGTAGTCTTTGTCTTCCCCTCGCTGTATGAGGGCTTTGGCCTGCCGCCGCTGGAAGCGATGGCCTGCGGGGCGCCGGTTGCCTGCTCGAACGCCGCCTCGCTGCCGGAAGTCGTGGGGGAGGCCGCCCTGCTTTTCGACCCGCGCGACGTCAACGCCATGGCGACGGCCATCCAACGCCTGTTGCAGGAGGAAAGCCTGCGCGCCGAACTGCGCGAACGCGGCCTGGAGCGCGCCGCGCAGTTTACCTGGGAGCAAACCGCGCGTCAGACGCTGGAAGTTTACCGCAGGGTTTGTGAAGGATGAGTAAGATCGCATTCGTGCTCGTGCTTGTGCTGACATTGCTCACGCTGGCAGTGCTGGCCGTTCCCGCGCCATCTGGCAATTACCTGCTGCCGGCGCGCCTTCTTCTGACGCTGGCGCTGCTCGCCTTTTTGCCGGGTTATGCCCTGCAAGCGGCTCTTTTCCCCCATCCCACCGCCCTGTCGGCGCTCGAACGCGTCGCCATCGCGTTTGGGTTGAGCGTGGCCATCTTCGCGCCGCTGGCCCTGATCCTGGATAGCACCTCGCTGGGCATCCGTCTCTGGCCGTTAACCATCTCCCTGACCGCGCTGACGGTCATCTGCGCTACCATCGCCTTCCTGCAGCGCCGGCGCCTCGTCCGCGAGCCAAGCCGGCCGGCAACGATCCATGAACTGACCGCCTGGTGGCGCGCCCAAAGCCCGGCGCGTCGCCGAGGGGTTATCGGCGCGGCCGTGCTCGTCTTGTTCGTCAGCGGCTATGCGATTCTTTCCCTGACCGCGCCGCGCGCGGACGAACGTTTTACCGAATTTTATCTGCTTGGCGAGGGCAACGTGGCCGAAAACTACCCCCGTCAGGTAGCCGTTAACCAACCCTTGACGCTTCACCTGGGCGTGACCAACCAGGAAGGAACCAGCCAGACCTATGCCATCATCGCCAGACTGGGCGAGCAAATCCTGGGGCAATCTGCTCCCTTCACGCTTGCCGCCGGCCAGTCCCAGACCCTCGACCTGACCCTGCGCCTGCCCGTCATCGGCGAGAATCAGCGGCTGGATTTAATGCTCCTGCGCGCCGATCTGCCACAACCGTACCGTCAACTCACCCTCTGGCTGGATGTTACCCCATGAGCGTCGCGGCCTGGATTTATCTGCTCCTCATCTCCACAGCAGAAATGCTCACCATTCTCAACCCCTGGGCAGGGTTGATTCTGCATTCGTTGATTCTCCTCGCCCTGCTCTTCCACGGCGCCACCACGCGCCAGACCGGCCCGCGCCGTTTTCTCATCACGCTCACCCTGGCGCCGCTCATTCGCATTCTGAGCATCTCCCTGCCCCTGCGCGGCTTCCCCCTGATCTTCTGGTATCTGGCCATCGGCAGCCTTCTCTTCCTGGCCGCGCTGGCAGCGTTGCGCGTCACCGCCCTGAGCGCGCGCCGGATTGGGCTGACCGTCAAATCCTGGCCAGCCGAGGCTGGCATTGCGCTCATCGGCATCGCCCTGGGGTTAATGGAATACTTCATCCTGTACCCCAGGCCGCTGATTGCGCGCTGGACCTGGGGCGACTTCCTCCTTGCCGCTTTGATTCTGCTGGTTTTTACCGGCATACTGGAAGAACTCATTTTTCGCGGCCTGATTCAGGAAACCGCCACGGCCATGCTGGGACGGGCCGGCCTGATTTACACGGCGCTTCTCTTTGCCATGATGCACGTGGGGTATCTTTCCCTGGCCGATGTGCTGTTTGTGTTTGGGGTTGGTTTGCTGTTTGGCCTGCTCGTCGCCCGCACCCGCTCGCTGGTCGGGGTCTCTCTGGCGCACGCTCTGACGAACATCGGGCTGTATCTGGTCTATCCTTTCCTGTTCGCCGGTCTGACTACTACTCCCAGCACGCCGGCGGCCCCGCAGGAAATTCTCCTGCCGCCCGTAGAAGTGCCCCATTTCCGCGGGCGCTACGTAACGCCCACACCCACCACGGTTAACCTCATCGCCCCAGCCCCGCTCGCGGGGCAGCCGACAACTTCAGACAAGCACCCAAGAGCAATGCCTCTCGCTACACCAGCCGCCGCGTCCTGCGGCACTGTGGCTCTGGGAGAATCTTGCAGGATGCAACCCGGCAACGTGATCACAGGCCAGAATCGGATACCGAATCTTTCCCCCACGGAGCACTACCAGGCAAACGACTTGTCAGGAAAAGCCATTCCCCAACCCGCACAGGCCCTTTTTCTTCCGGCGCCCTGAAACACACCGCGACACGCCCTGGCCTGTGGTCAAGGCTTCTTTCCCCCTGCAAAACAAACTCAGCGCAGTACCTCGCTCACATGAAAGGCCACTGCCGCCAGGAAAACCACCAGCAGCGGAACGAGGGCAATGTTCAAGGCACGGTTGACGCGCCGCGCCAGTTCACTACGGCCCGCCGAGGTCACGTCTTTGGAAATCAACAAGGTCGCCAAAGCCGCAATGCCCACCAGCGCCAGCGAGCCGCCCAATGTGACCACCGTTACCGTTGACACCGTAGTCGTCGTTACAATCGTCGCAATCATGGCTCACCTCGTATTTTCATCATACCAGCCTCCGCAGGGAATGTCAATATGCAAACGCATAGTAACTACCTACCATGGCTAATGGAGAACCCTCTGCCTCTTGTCATTGCGAGCGTAGCGAAGCAATCTCCCGGCAAGCAAGGGGATTGCTTCGCCGCCTGCGGCGGCTCGCAATGACAAGGGATGGATAGTGGGTAGGTTGTTACAACGCATAACAAAAAAGCATCCCCGCGGCTCGCCGGGGCCGGATTCACTCGGCAAGCGCTTCCCCATGCAGGCGGCGGGTCAGATCGCGCAGCTGCGAGAAGATGACCGGCTTGATGAGCACATAGTCAGCCTGATCCCCATACGTCTCCGCCATGCGTGCGTCAGCGGTGACGATCATGACCAGCGTCTTTCTCAGGCGTGCATCGTGGCGCAGCAGGTAGAGCAACTCCCGTCCCGAAACATTCGGCAGGTGCATATCCAGCACCACCAGTTTGGGAACCACCTGGCGCAGCCGCTGACGCGCCTCTTGCCCATCGCGAATGGTTTCGGTCTGATAGTCGGCTGCCTGTAAGGCCTCGGTAAAAATGGCCGCCAGATCCGGGTCATCTTCGATAATCAAAGCCAGTTCGTTCATTGGTGAAGACTCCTTTCGCTCGTTGCAGTCATTGAGTTATCCTGCGCCAACGGACGGTGCTTTGCGCCGCGCCTTCTTCGGCGGCTTGACAGGCAGGATGACGGTGAAGACGCTGCCCACGCCCACGCGGCTCTTCACCTTAATCGTACCGCCCATCAGGTCAACCAGATTCTTGACAATCGCCAGCCCTAACCCAAAGCCGCCTGCGCGGCGGGTGGGCGAACTTTCTACCTGATAAAACGGATCAAAAATGCCAACCAGTTTATCCTCCGGAATGCCGATGCCCGTATCGCGCACCTCTACCGCCCAGTGAGTCTTATCCTGGGCGAACACGCGCACATGCACTGCCCCCTGCTCGGTGAATTTAATCGCATTCGTGACCAGATTCAAGATAATTTGCCGCACGCGCCGGGCATCGCCCAACAGGGGCGTGGGGAGATTGCCCTCGCGGTGGATCACCAGCGCCAGGCCCTTATTCTCCGCCGAGCGTTCACAGGCATTGCGCACTTCCTGCAAGACCGCATCAATCTCAAACGGCTCCGCGGCAATTTTGAGCGTGCCGGCCTGAATCTGAGCCTGATCGAGCAAGTCGCTGACCAGTTCCAGCAGGTGCTGACCGTTGCGGGCAATGCGTTCGAGCGTCTCGACTTGCTCCGGCGAGAGTTCGCCGCGCATGCCGGCCAGAAGAATATCGGTATAGCCCAAAATCGAGTTAATAGGGGTGCGCAATTCGTGCGAAACCATCGCCAGGAACATGTCCTTCATCCTGGCCGCTTCTACTTCGGCAGTAATATCCTGCAGCACGAGGATCGTGCCAATACGATCGGTAGTGCCGCCGCTGTACACCGGCGCGACCCAGACCGCCAGATGCCGCGATCCCCAGCGAAGGGTGCGATTCAGAGCCTGCTCAGACTCGGCGGTCAACAGCCCCAGCAAGACGCCGCGCTCCTGCGGGCGCAGCGGTCGGCTGCCGACCAGTTCCAGAATGCTGCGGGTTAACATAGCCTCGCGGCGCGTCTCGAACAGCGCCGCCGCCGGCGGATTGGCCACCACCACTTTCCCCTGGCGGTCAAAGACAATCACCCCATCCCGCAACGATTCCAGCGTCGCCTGCAACTGGCCAAAGGCAACGTGTTCACGAATGAGCGCGTCCTCCAACGCCTGAGTGCGCTCCTGCACCAGCCGGTCCAGATTGACGTTAACCGCCCGCACCTCGCGCAACGCCTGCTCCAGATTGTGCGCCGCCAGCCAGGTCACCCCTGCCAGCAAGACAAAGCCAATAATCGCCGTCGGGTTCGCTTGTTGCTGGCTGTAATTGGCCAGTACAAGCATCTCCAGGGTGACCAACCCCGTAAACAGGAAACTCCCCCAGGGGCGCAACAGAAAGGCCGCCAGGACAATGGGGATCGTCCAGACGAACAGGCTGCGCCCGGCAGAAAGTTCGCGCGGGGTATCGGAAAAAGAGATCAGGACACAGAAAAAGATCAGGAACACACCCGCCGCCACCCAGCCCGGCACCCGCCGGCTGCGGTTCAGCAAATAGATAACACCGGTCATCACCACAATGGTCAGGCTTGACAGTTCCAGATACGCCAGTTCTGTTGGTGTCACTCCTCCTGCCCCCAACCAGTACCAGACGCCGCCGATGAGAGCAATGAGGACAGCAAGCACGCCAACGCTGCTCAGGATAATATTGAGCAATTTGCGGCGGCGGGCCTCTTCCGGGTCAGTGACCGGCACCTCAAGCAGGCGACTGAAATCAAAGCGGCGCTGCGGTTGGTTGGAAGCGCGTCTCATACTGCCTCCTCCACCAGAGCCAGGGCGCTGGCGATCTCGGCGCGCGCCACCCACTCGGAAACATACAACGATTTGGCGATCCAGAGCGGCGGATAGGGCGGCGCCGCATGGTCCCGCAGCCAGTCGGCACCACGCCGCAGGGTCGCCGGCGGGATATCCTCTTTGTGCGCCCGCCGCCAGAGGCTCAGGGCCTGCAGGCAATATGCCGTCTCCTCCGCCGTCGAGGTGCCAAAATAGCCCCAGCCGCCATCTTCCCGCTGTGTGCTCAACATCCAGGTCACCGAGGGGCGCGCCAGATCCTCGACATAGCCCAGGCAGGTGATGATCGCATGGGCAGTCGTGTAATACGCCGAGACATGCCATTTGTCGGTCCAGTGAGTGCCGGCCTGCCGTCTGGCGTTCAGGAAATGCAGAATGCGCTGGACATAGGTATCCTCCAGCGGATAGCCGCTTTCCCGCAACGCGCCGAGGAAGTGGACGTTGGTCGAAGTCGAGGTATGGATCTCAAGAGGATAGCAGCGAAAATGGTCTTTCTCGGCGTAATGGGAGAAGACGTGCGGGTCGCGCTCGCCCTGTCGCGCCAGCAAGGTCGCGACAATGGCCGTATCATCCCCATCCGGTACTGAATATGTGCTACTAAACCCCACTCCTTGTCCTGGCCGCCAGGCCTGACGCAGGACCTGCAGATGTTGTTGATATTCTTCCGTCTCGCTGACCCCGGGCAGCAATGCCAGGTTCCACAGCACCCAGGCCGTCTCGTAAATTTCGAAGGGGCGTGCAATCGGGAAACCGCCATCCGGCAAGACCGTCTGACGCAGGTAGGCCAGGGCGCGTTTATCGCCCGGCTTGACCGCCCAGGCAAAGAAGGCGGTCGCCGAAGGCGAATGCGCCACTGACCCGTCCTCCTCGCGCAGGTTGCGCGCATCCAGCCAGGATTCCCAATCCTCCCAGCCGGCCAGTTCGGAAGAGAACGCCAGCGTGAGGTGGCGGTCAATCAACCGCCCACCCGCCGCGGCCATCTTCGCATCGCGCGCCGGGGCGGTTTCCCGCAGGATATATTCCTTACTGCGGGGGGAAACCAGGCCCAGCAACTCGCCCTCGCTGAGCAGGAAGGGCATGAGCATCTCGAAACCGGCTGTGGCGCCGTTGGCATCGAGGTACAAACCGGTGGTTGCTCCACTGACCAGACTCTCCAGGGCGCGCATGCCGGCATCCACCTGCAAGCGATCGGTGCCGCGCCGCCCGCAGCGCGCCAGAGCGATCATCGCCGCCAGCGTTGAGACCAGGCGGTCGTGATAATAGGCCGGGAAGGGCGCGCCCCACCCGCCATCCGGCAATTGATGGGCGCACAACCATTGCAACGCCGGGTAAGCAATATCCGGGGCATGGTCGCCAAGCAACGCCACCCAAGCCGTATCGTAGGCCACGCTTTTCACATGACCGGGCGAGAGGCGCAATAACTCGAGTACGGTTTCCGGAACAGACATAGGTCACCTTCCTCAGGCAACAGTTGGCCGCACGGTCAGCCACACACGGCGGAGCAAGAGAAAATAGAACACCAGACCGGTCAACAGGATCCACGGCAGGTAAGCGCTGAAGTCCCAGGCCAGATAAGCCTCGTTAACCATGGGAGAACCAAGCGCATATACCATTACCCGCCAGAAATCGAGCCAGGCATACGGCAAAAACACCAGAGCGGCCAGCGTGCGCTCCGGTCGCCGCAAATCCAGCGCCAGCAGGAATGGATAGATGGCCACCGTCAGGTACAACTCCCAGAGCAAATCCAGCCAGAGGAACGCCATCAGGTAAAGCAGGAAAGCCAGCAGGAGCGGTTCCTCGCGGCGCGCCGGCGCCGCCGATTTGCGTCCACCATACGCCAGCAGGACAACGCCACCCGGCAGCAAGAGCAGATATTTGACCACCTGCCCCAGCAGACGAGCGCGCTCGCCGCCAAGAAAAATCGCTACCTGCACGATAGAATGATTGTACCCCAAAAAACCATCGGCCGCTGTGCGCCAGGGGTGCATTTGCGTCAGATGGGTCAGAAACGAGACGTATGCGCGATACTGCTCCAGGATATATATCGGACTGCTCAACGCCATGCTGACCCCTGCCAGCCCCAGATAGACTGCCAGCGCCCCGGCCAGCAACTTCCAGAAAAAGCGTTTCCGCCCCAGCAACAGGGGCAACGCCAGCGCAAAAGCCCAGTGAGGCTTGGTAGCCAGAATCAACGCCAGACAACACGCGCCCAGCGCCAGACGCTCCTGCAACACCGCCGCGATCAGCCAGGAACCGACGAGTGCCATGACGGTATAAATATTGAGGTAGGTGGCATCATCCCAAAACGGCGAGAAGGCAATCCACAATGGCAGGGAAAGAAGCAAGGCCTGTCCGGCTTTTTCCAGCCCCAGAAAGCGGAAAATCCACCGCCAGGTCAGGAACAACCCCCCATAGGCCGCCAGGCAGAGCGCAAACCAGAGGCAGGTAGCCACCTTTTCCGGCAGCCAGACAAAAGGTAGTAAGAACACCGTAAAGGAAGGGGCGTAGAAATATAACCCTTCCATGGCTTCAATAGAGTGCGGATAAAGAGCGGCTCTCTCAAGGAAACGGCGACCGGCGACCAGATAAGCCTCTTTCAAATCCACCCCTACCTGATCGCTCATTGGGCTGAGGAGGGTGTACACCTGCAGCCCGAGGCGCAGTATCCCCCAGAGGAGCGCCAGGAGCATGGCGATTCGCCAACCGCGTGAGGTGGAACGCCAGAACTGCCACATGGCTTACCCCTCCGCCACCCAGGCCCCGGCCAGCAGGCGGCCAATTCCCTGCACCTTACGGCGCCGACGGCGATAGCAGGCGCGCAAGGCGCGACGCTCGGCCAGCGGCAGCGTACTCCAGTCTGGCTCCGCGGCGCGCCGGGTGTACAGATGGTCGTACAAAATGAGGCGCAACGTGGTCGCGTCCAGATAGGGCGAGGGCGCCAGAGTAAAGTAGAGGTCTTCCTGGCCCGAGGCCAGCAAGGGATAATCGTACACCGCCGGCTTATCGAACCCCAGGAACAGGGTCACCGGCGGCACGTATTCACCGTAGTAAGCCGTGACCAGTTCGGCGTGGGTGGGCGCACGGCCGTATTGACGGTAATGCTCAACCGTCAGGCGCGCCAGCTGCTCCCAGGGATGATCGGCAAACACGCCCAGGAAGAGCCGCCGCGCCGCGCCGTCAGCGGTGATCTCGGCCAGTCGCTGCGCCAGCGTCAGCACAAATTCGTAGGGCGTAGCGCGCAGGGAATCCAGATCGCCGTAAATGCGCGCCCGCACTCCCCAGGCGCGATAGAAATCAGTGAACGCTGGCGACTCGACAAACTGGCGCATGCCCGCACCCAGGGCCGCCTGCACATAGGCATCGCCCCGCCCAAGCAACTCGCGGCCAAAGACAGGGGAAAGAATCGTGTCCACACCGTGTTCAAAGAGCAGCGCAAACAGGCGCACGTACTCGCGCCCGGCCAGGTCCATATACGCGGCCATGGCCTGCGGCGCGGCGCTCAGTTCCGCTTCGTGCTCCAACCAGGCCCAGCGCCGCGTCCCGTTGATGGGAAAGACGCAGACCTGCGGCCCGGCCTGGCGCACCTGATGGGCGATTTCCGAGGTAGAGAGAGCAAGAAATTCCTCGCGTGCAGGCACGTTCGGGGCCCAATCGCTCATCGCTTTTGCCTCCAGCGCGGCAGGAAACGCGCCGTCCGCTGCATATAGGCAGCATAGTCTGGCAGATTCTGCAGCAGCAATCTTTCCTCTCGCATCGCGGCGCGACCGAAATCCCAAAAGGTATAGAGCATCATGAGCAGAGTGAACCAGGCCGGGTTGACCAGAAACAGCCCAATGGCTATCCCAAAGAAAGAAGTAATCACTGGATGGCGGATATACGCATATGGCCCGCTATCCACCACCCGGTGGTCGGGTAAAATTTCCACCCGTTCGGCGTAGAAACGGCCCAGATGCCGTCGCGCCCAGATATGCAAGACGAACGAAAACACCAGCAGCACGAGACCGGTCACCTGTAAAGCCAGTCCCCACCAGGCCGAGGTGGAAAATCCAAGACCAGGCCACCAGACTGGCTGCACCACCAGTAACAGGGCCGCGCCGATCATCACCAGCGTGAAATCCCAGGCGCGCCCTGATTTCACCGCCTGCCGCTGGCGATCGTAATGATGCATAAACCAGAAATCCAGGCTATAGAATACTACCATGACCAGCAACGTAATCAACGAGCGCACCCAGCCTGTCAACATGGTTTCTCCTGAAACCAGCGCATTAACCTGGCAAAATTTCCCTGCGCCATGACCAGCGCGTGGTTATTCATCTCCAGCGTGAACCCCAGGCGGCGTTTGACTTCGTAGGCACCGCTGCCCCAGCGAAGCGCGCGGCGACCATGCTCGATGGCATGGCGAATATCCGCATAGCCGAGCAGAAAGTACACGTTCGGCACTTTCCCGGCCAGCCCCAGAGCCGTGACCAGTTGCACGCCCTCATCCGCCAGAATCAATTCGCCGCCCACCATTCGCCCGGCCAGGCGCGCCTCCAGCCAGCGGCCCTCCACCCGCCAGGCCTCCTCCAGCATCCGTCGCGCCCAGGGGTTGGGCGCGGCCCGATGCCGGCGCTCAACGGCGCGTATCAACCGCAAGGCCGTCTTCACGTCCGTTACCTTCTCCTGGAAAGTGAGCGTGACTCCCATTCTCTCGGCGGCGCGCTGGTGCTGACGGTAGTGCTTGCGCGCCTTGGGGCTGAGATGAGCCAGATATTCCTCGAAACTCGACCAGAGAATTTCCATCCTCGTACCCGGCTGGGGAACAGTGACGGCGACAGCCTCCTCCGGCCACCCTTCCCAGCGCGTCTGCTCCTCCTCGAGAAAATCGAACATCACGAACGAGGCCCGCTGTTCCTGCGCCAGTTGACGCGCCGCGGCGACCAGAACGCGCAGAATGGCCTGGCGCAAAGGCGCCTCCGGCACCACCAGGCCGCTGGTCGAAGAGAGCGGCGAACGACAGATCAACAGCGGCCGGTAACGAAAAAGCACCTGAAACGGCCAGCGCAAGGACGGGGGCAGGGGCAACGGCTCGTTGCGCACCAGGAAAAATGTCGCCCGCGCCACCGCCCGCCCCTCCTGGGTCACCAGCACATAGGCTGGCCGGCAATCGGCCATGACGCGCTCGCCATAGGCGTACCAGCCGTAACTCTGGAACGGCCTTCCCTGGCTCAACGCATCCCATTCCGCCGGCGTGCTTTCTACAATACTGTGCAGGACGCGCCACGATAGACCGGCAGAAACAGGATTTTCACCATTCACGTTTCAATTGTACAAAAGGTCAGCCACAGACGCAACAAGCCAGACAATTATCAGTTCTGTTAAGCAGGCGCGGCCGCCGGATAGCGACGAAAGATCAGGAACGCCAGGAACAGGAGCAAACCGCCAAAGGCGCCCAGCAGGCGTACCCCCAGCGGGCCATGCGGGGAAGCAGCGCTGCGTCCCAGCAGGAGAAAGAGCGGAATCACGGCCAGGCCCAGTCCGCTGGCCAGTTGATCCAGCAGCCCCCAAAACGCATAGAACATCCCTTCTCGCCGCTGCCCGCTGCGCTGCGCATCCCAGTCGGTGATCTCAGCGGCGATGGCCGAGGGCAAGACCTGCGCGGGCGACAGCACCACCGCCGTCAGCACCACCCAGCCAACCCCTTGCGCCAGCAACGGCAACGGCAGCGTCGGGTCAATCCAGAGCAGGCCCGGCAGAGTCAACGCTCCGGCCAGCAAAGAAGCCAGAAAGAGGCGGCGCTTACCCAACCTGTCTGCCAGTCGCGTCACCAGCGGCAGACAAAGCAACGAGACCAGCACCGTCGGCAGATAAAAATAAGCCGCCTCCCCCTCCGACCGCCGGCAAACTTCCGTGACAATATAGGGCATGGTCTCCAAAATGAACGTCGTCGCCATCCAGAACAAGGCCCAACTCAACGTGAAAATCTGGAATGGACGGTACCCCAACGCCAGACGCAGGCTCTGCCGGAAAGTGATCGCGGCCGGCGCCGCCTGCGAACGAGCGCGCTCGCGCAGGAAAAACAAAGGCGTGAGAAAAACAGGCAACAATCCCAGGGCATACGCCTGCGCGGCGCGCCCGTAACCCAGCGCCTCGATTAACGGCCCCGCCAGGCCGCTTAGCACGGCTCCCAGCAACTGGAATCCCGTCTGCCAGGCCGAAACGCGAATCCGCTGCGCCTCCTGGGGGAACAGTTCGGGCAGCAGGGTATCGTAAGGCGTCTGGTAACACTCATAGGCAACGTTAAACGCGATCATCACCCCGGCCAGATAGATCAGATTCCAGAGCGACTCGCCCGGCAGCGGTGGATACCAGAGCAGTCCGAAAAAGAGCGGCATGCACACCACCCCCACATAGACGTAAGGCAATCGCCGCCCCCAGCGCGTGCGCGTGCGGTCAGAAAGATAGCCAACCGGCAGCGTAATCGCCATATTGACCAGCCTGGCCATCAGCATGACCAGGCCATAGAGGGCCACCGGCGTGCGCGGCGTCCCGCCGGGCGGCAGATAGAAATACAACAACCAGCCGTTCAATACCCCCCACAGCGTCGAACTCGCCAGCGTCAACAGGGCATAGAGAATACCTTGCACGGTCGTCAGTGTAGCATAAAGCGCCCCCGGCGCGCAAGTCCACACATACTGAGCACTCTCTGGTAAAATCAAGCCGATGGCCTTTTCTGTGATTTTCTTCGACCTCGACGACACCCTCTACCCGCCTGTCAGCGGTTTGTGGGACGAAATCGGCGCGCGCATCAACCAGTACCTGTGCGAACGGTTAGGGTTTCCCCCCGAGAGCGCCGTCGCGGTGCGCGAACGCTACTTTCAGGAATATGGCACGACGTTGCGCGGCCTGCAAATCCATCACGGCGTTGACATGGACGACTATCTGGCCTTCGTCCACGACGTCCCGCTGGAGCGTTACCTGAAACCCGACGCAGCCCTGCGCCAGGTGCTGGCCAGCATCCCGGCCCGGAAGTTGATTTTCACCAATGCCGATACCCACCACGCCAACCGCGTGCTGCAACAACGCGGCCTGCAAGGCCTGTTCGAGACCATCATTGATATTCACGCCATCGCTCCTTACTGCAAACCCATGCCAGAATCATTTCAACGCGCCTTGCAGGTTGCCGGCAACCCTGACCCGCGCGCCTGTTTACTGATTGACGATCAGCCGCGCGTAACGCGCGCCGCCCGCGCGCTGGGCTTTCACACCGCCCTCGTCCACGCCCCGGCTGGCGTCTCTCTCGACGCCGATTTCGTCCTGCCCACCCTCCTGGACCTGCCCCGACTTTTCCAACAGGGTGGTTAATTTCCGCCCTTTTCCCCTGCCCATATCCTTCTCGGAGACTTGCTATGGAAAACCCCAAAACAAACCGTATCGGTCGTATTCTGCTGATCAGTCTGGCGGCTCTCGTCCTGCTCTTCTGCTCCTTTGCCGGCGGACTGGCAGCCGGCAGCGCCATCCCGGCCCTGCCCAAAATTTTCCCCACCCCCACCCCGCCTTACGCTGAGCAGAGTGCCACGCCGACCGATTTGCGCTCCCTGTTCCAGTCCTTCTGGGAAGCCTGGGATATCGTCCATCGCGAGTATCTTTACCAGCCCATTGACGATACCAGACTGGTGGACGGCGCCATTCGCGGTATGCTCCAGGCCCTGGAGGATCCCTACACAGGGTACTGGAACAAAGTAGAGACGGAAGACGCACAACGCGCCATGCAAGGCGAATACGAGGGCATCGGCGCCTGGGTAGATACAAAAGGCGATTATCTGACCATCATCGAGCCGATGCCCGGCTCACCAGCCGAAGCCGCCGGCTTGAAAAAGGGCGATCAGATTATTGCCGTGAATGGCGAGGACGTGAGCGGCCAATCGCCCGAGGACGTGCGCCTGTTCAAAGTGCTGGGCCCGGCCGGGACTCAGATTACCCTGACCATTCTCCGCCCCGGCGTGGAAAAACCGTTCGATGTCACCCTCACCCGTGCCCATATCGTCGTGCCCAGCGTTTCCAGCAAGATTCTCGAAGGCAACATCGGCTACCTGCAAATCAACCAGTTCGGCGAGAAAACCGCCGATGAGGTTCACACGGTTTTGCAGGATTTCCAGAAACAGCATGTGAAAGGCATCATCCTTGACCTGCGCAACAATCCCGGCGGATTTACGACCACGGCCAGGAGCATTGCCTCCGAATTCATCGGCAAAGGCGTTATCTGGTACGAGGAGTACAACGATGGTCACCGCGTGGAATACGAAGCCGAGTCAGGCGGGCTGGCGCTGGATATCCCGCTCGTGGTGCTGGTGAACGAATACTCTGCCTCGGCCTCCGAACTGGTGGCCGGCGCGCTGCAGGATTATGGCCGCGCGAAACTGGTAGGGGTCACCACCTACGGCAAGGGCGTGGTGCAAAACTGGCAACCGCTTTCGAACGGCGGCACCCTGCGGGTCACCGTCTCGCGCTTCCTGAGCCCCAAAGGGCATTCTATCCATAAGACCGGTCTGACGCCAGATATCGTCGTCAAGATGAGCGAAGAGGACTATCAGGCCGGTCGCGACCCGCAGTTAGAGGCCGCCATCCAGGCGCTAAATCAGATTATCGCCAGCCAGCCGTAGAATCGTTGCCATTTTGCCGCTTTCCGGGTATAATAAGCCTCGTCGGGCGGATAGCTCAGTTGGTTAGAGCACTGCTTTGACATAGCAGAGGTCGTAGGTTCGAGCCCTATTCCGCCCACAGCGCCCCCGGCGCAGGGCTTGTTTTTGAGAAAGACGTTGAAGAGGAAGAGTAAGCGTCGTAACGGCGGCCCAGAGAGCAGGATAAGGTGAGAGCCTGTCCGCACGCCGGCGCTGAATGGGCCTCGGAGTCGCAGGGTGAAATGGAACCGGTCTGACAGACCGCCAGAGTAGCCCGGAGCCGGTTCGCTCCCGTTAACGAGCGAAGGTATCCTGATGAGGTACCTGCCAGAGAGAGGTTGGCCATAGAGGCCGGCCTAAATCGGGTGGCACCGCGGACTACGCGTTCGTCCCGTTTCGGATGAGCGCGTTTTTTATTGTGTGTCTTTCACCGCAGTCCCGGCTGAAGGACGCCCGTCAGGCGCAAACGCCTGAACTCATCTTACGAACAGGAGAAATCGCCATGTCTGAGTCAACTCGTTTCCTGCTTTCCGAAGCCGATCTGCCAAAGTACTGGTACAACATCAACGCCGATAGCCCGCTGCCGCCGGCGCCCGTGTTGCACCCGGTCACCCTGGAGCCGGTCACGCCTGACTTCCTGGCCGTCTTATTCCCGATGGAACTCATCCAGCAGGAAGTCAGCACCGAGCGGTACATTGAAATCCCGGAGCCGGTTCGGGAGGTCTATAAACTCTACCGCCCGACGCCGCTGATCCGGGCGCGCCGCCTGGAAAAGATGCTCGACACCCCGGCTCACATTTACTACAAGAATGAAGCCGTATCGCCGGCCGGCAGCCACAAACCCAACACGGCCATTGCCCAGGCGTATTACAACAAGGCCGCTGGCACGAAAGCCCTGACTACCGAGACCGGCGCCGGTCAATGGGGCACGGCGCTCTCGATGGCCTGCAATTTCTTCGATCTGGCGCTGGAAGTGTACATGGTCAAGGTCTCCTATAACCAGAAGCCGTACCGCCGCATTTTCATGGAGGCCTTTGGCGCGCAGGTATTCGCCAGCCCGACCGACCGCACCGAGTACGGACGCGCAGTGCTGGCCCAGGACCCCAACAGTCCCGGTTCGCTGGGGATTGCCATTTCGGAAGCGGTGGAGGTGGCGGCCAAATCGGGCGGGACGAAGAAGTACAGCCTGGGGTCAGTGTTGAATCATGTCCTGCTTCATCAGACCGTCATCGGCGAGGAAGCGCTCAAACAGATGGATATGGCCGGCGAATACCCTGACGTGGTCATCGGTTGCGTCGGCGGCGGTTCGAACTTCGCCGGCCTGGCTCTTCCCTTCCTGCGTCAAAATCTCAAAGAGGGGCGTAAGACGCGGCTGGTAGCCGTCGAACCCACTGCCGCTCCCTCCTTGACCAAAGGAGCCTATGCTTTCGATTACGGCGATACCGCCAAAATGGCGCCGGTGGTCAAGATGTACACACTGGGGCACACATTCATCCCGGCCGGTATCCACGCTGGCGGGCTGCGCTATCATGGCATGGCGCCGACCCTGTCCGCCCTGTACAACGCCGGTTACATTGAGGCCGTGGCGGTGCCGCAGTTGAGCACCTTCGAGGCCGCGATTCAATTCGCGCGTGCGGAAGGCATCATCCCCGCCCCCGAATCGGCCCATGCCATTCGCGTCGCCATTGACGAAGCCCTGGAAGCGAAGAAAAAAGGGGAAAAACGCATTATTCTCTTCAACCTCTCCGGGCATGGCCACTTCGATATGAGCGCCTATCAGGCCTACCTGAGCGGTCAACTGACGAACTACGAACATCCCGAGGAGGCTATTCGCGAAGCATTGCAGCATCTGCCTCCGGTATCCCTGCCAGCCTGATTCTCTCCAACGTCTTCTCCTCCCAAACTGCAGAAGGGTGCCTCCGGGCGCCCTTCTGCAGTTTCCCGCCCCGCCTCGCCGAGCGCGCCGGTCTCCGGTTCGCTCCGCCGATCCAGGCTCATCCTGCCCTCCATCAAAGGAACTGGCAAAATCTGGCCATTCCCCCCTGTCCACAGTCGATTTTTGCTGTAAAATATATCCACAATGAGCGCCACGCTGCGTGTACTTTTTCTGGCTGCCGAAGCCGAGCCTTTCGTAAAAGTGGGAGGACTGGGAGATGTTGCCGGCGCGCTGCCACGTGCGTTACGCGCCTTACCCCGCCCGGTCAGCGGTGATATTCAGGTGGATGTGCGCCTGGTGCTGCCATTTCACGCCTCGCTTCGCGCCAACTCAGCCACCCTGCACCCAGTAGCGGATTTCTTGATTTACCGGCGCGGCGGCAGTGTGCGCGCACAGGTTTACAGCATCGAACGGCACGGTCTGCCCGTGTACTTTATCGCCGGCGACGTGATTTCCACCGCCCCCACCATCTACGCCGCTAACCCGGCCCTGGATCGCGAGAAATACACCTTCTTCTCCCTGGCGGCTGTCGAAATGACGCGCTATCTCGAATGGCGCCCTCACATTCTCCATGCCAACGACTGGCACACCGCGCTCGCGCTCTACGCGGTGCGTTCACGACGTACCACCGCTTCGTTCGCGCGCCTCAAAACCGCGCTTACTCTCCATAACCTGCCTTACATGGGCGGCGATGGCAGCGACGTCCTGAATGCTTATGGCCTGACGCCGCTTCAGGATGACCGCCTGCCCGACTGGGCGCGCACGTATCCGCTCCCGCTGGGCCTCTGGGCTGCGGATGCCATTATCCCGGTTTCGCCCTCGTATGCTCGCGAAATTCTGACCCCTGCCTTCGGCTGCGGTCTGGAGACTTTTCTCCAGTCGCGCGCTGACGTGATTACCGGCATTCTCAACGGCCTGGATTATCACCTGTGGAATCCGGAATCTGACCCGGCGCTGGCGCGGAATTACACGGCCCATTCTCTTGACCTGCGTCTCGAAAACAAACTCGCCCTTCAACAGCAACTCGACCTGCCCGCCGATTTGCGTCTGCCGCTCTTTGGCATGGTCACGCGCCTGGATCCCCAGAAAGGCATTGACCTGGCCATAGAAGCCTTGCGCCAGCTGCCAGAGAAATCCTGGCAGGCCGTTTTCCTGGGCACAGGCGATCCGGCGCTGGAAGGAGCGCTACGCGCGTTGCAGGAGGAGTTCCCCAACCGCGTGCGCGCGGTACTCCGCTACGACGCCGCGCTCAGCCGCAGAATCTATGCCGGGGCAGACATGTTGCTCATGCCCTCGCGCTACGAACCCTGCGGACTGGCGCAAATGATTGCCATGCGCTATGGCTGCGTGCCCATCGTCCACGCCGTAGGCGGCCTGAAAGATACTGTCCAGGAGGGGAAAAACGGCTTTCTCTTCACGGAAGCGACGGCGGAGGCGCTGGTAGAAGCCTTGCAACGCGCGCTCTCCGTCTATGCGCACCCGACACGCTGGCGACGCTTCCAGCGCGATGGCATGGCGCAGGAATTCTCATGGGAGAAATCCGCCGCGCAATACCTCAACCTGTATCAATCTCTTGCCAGCGATCGGCTCAGCGGAGAGCGCGGGCAATGAAATTTGAGCGTAGCAGCGGCATTTTGCTTCACCCAACCAGTTTGCCTTCTCCTTGTGGCATTGGCGACCTCGGTCCGGCAGCCTACCGCTGGATTGACTGGCTGGCCGGAGCCGGCTGCAAGCTCTGGCAGGTGTTACCGCTAGGGCACACCGGTTACGGCGATTCGCCCTATCAGTGTTTCTCGGCTTTCGCCGGGAATCCCTACCTGATCAGCCCCGAACAGCTGCTGCAGGAAGGCCTGCTCGAGGACACCGATTTGCGCGCCGCGGCTTCGTTCCCCAGCCAGCGCGTGGATTACGGCGCCCTGATTCCGTGGAAACTTACTCTGCTGGAAAAGGCGTTTCAGCGTTTTCTCCACCAACCGTCCACGCGGCAAGCCGAATTCGAGCGCTTTCGCCAGGAGCAGGCAGCCTGGCTGGAAGATTATGCTCTGTTCATGGCTCTCAAGGAAGCGTATGGCGGTCAACCGTGGACTGCCTGGCCCGAGGCGCTGCGTCAACGCCAGCCCCAGGCGCTGACACAGGCGCGCCGCGACCTGAGCCACGCCGTCACCCGTTTCGCCTTCTATCAGTACCTTTTCTTCCAGCAGTGGACAGCCCTGAAAACGTACGCCAACGCGCGCGGCGTGCGCATCATCGGCGACGTTCCTATTTTCGTCGCCCACGATTCGGCGGATGTATGGGCCAATCCGCATTTGTTCCATCTGGATCGTCATGGTCAGCCCACCGTAGTGGCCGGTGTGCCGCCGGATTATTTCTCCCCCAGCGGCCAACGCTGGGGCAATCCGCTCTATCGCTGGGAAGTGCACCGGGCCGAAGGGTATGGCTGGTGGCTGGCGCGTCTCCGCATTGCCCTGCAGATGGCCGATTTTCTGCGCATTGACCATTTCCGCGGCTTTGCGGCCTGTTGGGAAGTCCCTGCCACGGAATCCACCGCCGTCAACGGGCGCTGGGTGCCAGGCCCAGGCGCCGATTTCTTCCGCGCCGTTCAGAACGCCTTTCACAGTGAAGACGATTTACCCATTCTTGTTGAAGATTTAGGGGAAATTACCCCGGATGTCATTGCCCTGCGCGAGCAATTCCACCTGCCGGGAACCAAAGTGCTTCAATTCGCTTTTACCGCTCCCGATAACCCCTTCCTGCCTCATAACTACACGCCTCGCTGTGTGGTATACACCGGCACCCACGATAACGACACGGCGCTTGGCTGGTACGCTTCCGTATCCGACAGGGAACGCGACTTCGCCTGCCGCTACCTCGGTCGCCAGTTTTCCGACGCTCCTGCCGCTCCCAATTCTGGAGAGGAAGATTTTGCCTGGGCCATGATTCGCGCCGCCTGGGCCTCGGTCGCCGTCTTCGCGCTGGCCCCCATGCAAGACGTACTCTCGCTGGGAACAACGGCGCGCATGAACTACCCCGGACGGATGGGGGGCAACTGGGAGTGGCGTATGGATAGCGAGGTCTTGCAGGCCGGTTTTCTACAGGAAAAATTGCGCGAGTTGAACTGGTTATACTACCGCTGAGCCGGGCGCGAACGCCAGCCGCCGTCCCCTCCCCAGGGGTCACATATGCCGCCTGGTTACGGTTAAAGTCGAGCGTTCAGCCCGATGGCAGGATCAGCGGCGCGGATGGCCACCCCGCGCGCACGCCGCGCATCACCAGTTCGGCCATGGCGCGCGGCAATACCGGATAGCGCGGCAAATCATCAACCCGCACCCAGAGCGGGGTATAACTCCCCTTCTCCGGGTGCACCTGGCGCATCTCCTCGCCCTGTCCTGTGCCGAAATTGCCCTCCCCAGCCTGAACAAGGTAATAATATTGCGGCTGTCCCTGCCACCAGATGACGGCCAGCAGTTTTTGAATCGTCACCCGCAGCCCCAGTTCCTCTTCCGCCTCGCGCACGGCGGCCTGTTCAGGCGTCTCCCCCTCCTCGATATGACCACCGGGGAAAGTAAAGTAATGCCGCCCCTGCCGATACCGTTCAATCAGGGCCACCGAATCGTTCTGCAAAAGGACAACCGCAGCGCGGTAACTCATTTCGTCACCCTACCCAGCCCCACATGGCAAACTGGGCTGAAAAGAAAAGCCAGCCTGACCAGAAAACGTACAGGATCAGGCGCTGGGCCCACGCCTTGCGCCCCCAACAGGCCAGCACCAGGAAAGCGGGGAAAATTTCCAGAACATACCGTCCCATACTGACTAGCGGCTGAGGAGAACCGAGACGCGCCAGGAAAAACAGCAGCAGCGTCAGGGTATAGATTCCATAAAGACGCGGCAGTTTTTTCCAGATAAAAACGCTCAAAATGATAAAGAGAACTGTGAAGGACAATTCTATCAGATTTTCTTCAACAAGGTGGCCCTGGGCAATGCGGACAGCGGCCACCATTAAATTCCAGCCCGGAACGAAAAGTTTTCCTCCCCGGGCATACTGGGCTTTCAGAATGATCAGAGGGCGCTGGTTCAGGCCAATCCAGACATACAGGGGATAGAAAGCCGCCCCCAGACTGGCGACGAACGGAGCTTGCCAGCCACGGCGGTCACCCGTTTTTAAGGCCTGCCAGGCCGCATAAAGCAAGGGAACGAGAAGAAATGCTCCGGACAGGCGTGATAAGGCCGCCATTCCACCCCAAACGCCGGCGGGGAGCCAGCGCGAGCGGCGGGCATTATACAAAGAATTCATCGCCGCCAGCAAGAAAAGCGATTCGCTGTAAGCGGCAACCAGGAAAAAGGCGGTTGGGAAAAAAGCCAGATAGAGCACAGCACGCAATGCATCCTGGTCATTTTCCAGTTCATAGCAGGCCAGCCAGTAGAGTGTCATCAGACTGGCCAGAAAGGCCATTGCCGATACAAATAAACCAGCGGCCAGCGTGTTGCCACCAAATATCCAGGCGCTCCACCGCATCAACCAGGGGAAAAGGGGAGGAGTAAAGTATGCCGTGTCAAAAGCGGCATACCCGCGTTCCGCAATTGCCTGATACTGAGGCGTATCCCAACGCTGCCAGGGCTCCAGCCAGGAGTTCCCCTCGGGCGCCGTGCCGCGATAGAGATCAGGGTTGAAGGTCGACGGCAAGGCCGGGAAAAGCAGACGGACGATGTGCATCCAGATTTCCAGGCCTGTTACTGTGGCGAGGAAAATCACCAAAACCGTGGCAAGAGCTCTTTTCTGTTCGGCCCTCATGGGTCAAGATATTTGTGATCACCCAGAATAAACTCAGTCATAAAAACCACCGCACTGTCATGCTCCACGACCAGCGCCAGCGAAAGAGCCGGTAGCCTCACGCCATAGGTAGGCGAAACCCAGCCACGATACACAGCCACCTCGCCAGAACCGGCCAATAGTGCGCCGGCGCGCGCCAGCGAACAGCCAACCGCAGCCCCAGGCGGCTGCTGGCAATGGGCGCGAATCGTCGCCACGCCCGGCAGCATGGTCAGGCGCAGGATGACCCCCGTCGGCTCCTGCACCAGTTCCCAGGGACAATCGGGAAACAACCAGTGCAGACGAAACACATAACGACGTGACGCAGACATCCAGGGCGATAACGGCAAGAGTTCATCTTCCACCTGCCAGCGTCCATCGGCAAAAACCGTCACAGTGCGCGTATGCCGATACCCCTGCCGATCATGGCGATAGCGACCAAGAACACGCTGCAACACATCCGCTTCGTTGACCAGCACCTCGCGCCGATAAGCGTCGAACCAGTCCAGGTAGAGGAAGCGCCCGACGCGTCGAAAGTGATCCCGCCCATTGACCGTTACGGTATTATGCACCTCGGCAGCAGTCAGGCTGTTTTCCCAGGGCGGCGGAGCATTGTAAAGGTACGTTCCAGCGTCCTGCGCCAGATTGACGCCGCGCCACCACAAATCAACGTGTAACTGGTCGGCATGAGAAGGGCGCGAGGTAAACTGCGCCGTGCGCAAATAGCCCCATGAATCACGTCCATAGAGTTGATCGCCCGGATAACGTGTGAGCGTCAGGCGTCTCGGAGCGTCCATGTTCACCGCGAACCACAGCGACATCTCATCCCAAACGCCATGGGGCAAATCATAGTCAAGGAACGCGCGCGCCGCCGCCCAGGCTGGCGGTCGGAAATCGGCAAAGGGACAGACGGTCAAGGGGAAAAGATAGGCGCCATCGTTCGCCCCCAGGTTCGGTGCCTGACCCGAATCCGGGTCAATCAGCGCCAGCAACCAGTGCGTCGCACGGCGCAAGGCCAGCAGGCTTTGCCAGGGCCAGGAAACCCCGGCCGGTTTCAGAAGCATATTCATCCACAAAGCCAGCTGGAGCATCAGACGATGGTAATTGGTGGAATGCTGACTGTACTCGCCGCTTCCGTCAATTTGTGTTTGCAAGCTATTGTTAAACCAGCGCCAGCCCAGGGCGCGCCAGCGTCCCGCCTGAGGATGAGCAGGCAAAGCCAGCGCGGCCGTGAACAACGCCGCCGCCTCGCTCAAGAGATGATTGTTGCCCTGAGAACGCGCATACACCAGAGTCGGCGGAATGCGCGCCGCGTGCACGGCTACCGCTTCGGCCAGCCGTTTCTGCCGCGCCAGTGTCGTCGCCGGCGAAGCCGCAAAAACCTGCCCGGCCCAGACGAACGCCAGCAGACGCAGGGCAACCTCCTGCGCGCTCATCCAGTGCGGGCCAAGATAGGGCGGATTGGCCTGGAGAAACGTCTCCGTATAGCGCCAGAAAGCCTCGGCGTATCGCTCGTCGCCGGCTACATGATAAGCCCGACCGAGGGCAAAAACCCAGCCAAAGCGCGCCGGCTCCCAGAGGAACTTGATATCCGGCGCAGGCAAATCGGCCAGCAACGAAAAAGGAAGCGGTGCTTTCCCCCGTTCATAGTCCACCCAGTGCGCCCGCGCGCCCGGCAGGTCCAGCACAAGCGGGCACGGTTGAGCGCCAAAAAGACGGACTTTGCCTGCCACAATCTCATCCGCCTCAGCCAGAAGGGCGGCGCGACCCGCCTCGTCCAGCAGCGCCTCGAGGACCTCGCGCCGGGGAAGATCGAACAAAGGACGCAGCGGCGTGGGCAACCAGCCCCGCAGAGCCGCCTCAGGCCGTACACGGCGATAATACCCGCTGACCAGCCCCAGACGATACAGGGCGTTCAACAGCACCGGGCGTAATCCCAGCTGGCCGATGGCTTTCCAGAGCACAAAGAAGCGGTACATTGCGCGCGGCTCTTCACCTTTCCGAGAGGGTAGCAGGCGCTGCGCCGCGCCTCATTTCCCAGGGATAGACCACATAGGCGTCCGTTATCTCGGCGTAATAATCCGGCCGGACGACGCCGAACAGGTTACGATAAGGATTAAAGTGCAGGACGCACGTTTCCGGAAACCCGCCGGCGGCAGAGACGCGGTTCTTGACCGCTGTCATCGTGCGCCCCGATCCCCAGACATCGTCCACAATCAACGTCCGCCGACCAACCAGCATTTCATCCGCCGGGAATTGAATGAACGACGGCCAGGCAATCAACGAGGTCTTGACGATCTCTGCCTGGGCCGGAAAATCCACGGCCGCGGTCAGCAAATGCGTCAGCCCCATGCGCTCCGCCAGCATGCCGCCCGGAATAATCCCACCGCGCGTAATCATGACCATCGCTGTAAACTCCCCCTGGAACTTGGGCAGGAGCGAATCAATCAGACGTTCGACGTCATCCCAGGTAAGGAAAATCTGTCGCTGTATCATATCGGGAAAAGGCTGAAGACACTCCAGAGAAAAATGGAGAGAAAATTCTGGCCACTCATCACGCCCAGGCCCAAATCATCCACAGGCCAATCATTACCGCTCCCATGGCAACACGGATCACCACCGACCAGCCGCAACCGCTCAACAGGCCGCGCACCGCCCTCCAGCTCGCCCTCCAGTCACGACGCCGCGCCCACTCTACCAGAAACAAAACCGCAATCGCCAGCAAAACACCGCCAATAATCGGGACGGGTATCACAAACTGCCCGACAACAGCCGCACCCAGCGCCAGCAGGATGGACCACCAGGCCGCGCCCTCGCGATAGGCGCGTCCGCCCATCAGGAAATTGTCCACGAACGAACCGGCCAACATGAGGACCGTTTGCAAGGCAAACACCACCCAACCGCTGACACCAAAGCCGGCATACAGGCCATAGCCCAGGGCGGCGGCCCAGATGATGAGCAATCCCGGCAGAATGGGGATAATCAGCCCCAACAGGCCGAACAACATCACTGCCAGCGTAAGCCATTCCACCAGATAATTCCAGGTCTGCGCCATAGGTTTTTCAGCCCTCTCTGGCGTCACGAAGAATTGCTGGCAGAATCGCCAGGCTGTTGATTTCCCAATCCGGGCAGATATTTTCCATGGGCGTTTTCCCTTCCCGATTGAGCCAGACAGTACGCATCCCCGCCTGCTGCGCCCCGGCCACATCGCGCACAAGGTGATCGCCTATCATACAGGCATTTTCCGCTTTGACTCCCAGGCGATCCAACATCTGCTCATAGGCCCGCGCATCAGGTTTTCCGACACCAATCTCGCCAGCGACGAGAATCTCCTGAAAGTAATCGCCCAGACCGGTAGCCTGTATCTTGAAACGTTGTAAATCCGCGGCGCCGTTGGTCAGCAAGCCCAGAGAATACGACCCGGCCAGTTGCGTCAGCGTCGGGATAACGTCATCATAAACAATATGCCGCTCACGTCGCAGGCGCGGAAAGGTTTTCGCCAATTCCTCGGCCAGCCCTGGATCGTCAATCCCATATCGCTGCAATGCGTTCTGCCAGGACTGAAAGCGATAGGTCGGCGCCCAGGCGCGCAATCTCTGAAGTTCCGCGCCATCGCCGGTAAATTTCGCCCACAAACCTTCCCATGAACTGATGCCGACAGCCACGCAATAGGCCCGCGCTGGCGAAGCATGCCATAACTCCCGGCAGGTTTGACGCACGGTCGCGCGCAGGTTCGTGGCCGGAATGCCATAACGCTCTTCCGCCAGGGCGCAGGTTTGCAACAAGGCATCGTCCGCCGAGGCTTCCTCCACGACCAGGGTATCATCCAAATCGAAAACAAGGCTCTGGATCGCTGCGCTCAATCACGCCTCTCGCACCAGTTGCAGGTAAACCTCTTCCAGAGAATGGCGCAGTTCACCGACAAACTGAATATCGGCGCCCTGCCCGACCAGAAAGCGAACAATCTCAGGATTCTGCTTCTCCGGATCATCAAGGCGAACCAACAATTTGTTCGCCACGATTCTGGCTTCGCGCACGAAAGGCAACTTTCCGACGGCACGCGCCAGTTCGTCATCGGCGCGGCGCAGGTGAAAAACCACCTTACGCCCAAAGACAGAGGTGCGCAGGTTGGCAGGCGTGTCCAGAGCCAGCAGGCGCGTCTTGAAAACCGCCACGCGGTCACAGAGACGGTCGGCTTCGTCCAGGTTATGGGTACAGAGAAAGATCGTTCGGCCCTCCTTGCGCAGGTCAGCGATGAAATCGCGCACCAGGTGCGCGGCTTCCGGGTCAAGGCCGGCGGTTGGCTCGTCCAGGAAGAGCACGCGGGGTTCGTGGAGCAAGGCGCGCGCGATGGCAAGTTTCTGCCTCATGCCTTTCGAGAAGGTACCGGCGGCGTCGGCGCGTCGTTCCCAAAGCCCCAGCATCCTCAAATACTTCTCCACCTGCCCGCTGACATCTTTTACCTCGTAGAGTTCTGCAAAGACCCGCAGGTTGTACTCTGCTGATAAGTTGTCATACAGGCCCGGAGTTTCGGTTAGCACGCCGACGTGACGACGGATCGCGCCATCCTGCCGGCCAACGACGAAACCGGCTACCCGCGCCGTGCCACTGGTTGGCGCAATCAGACAGGCCAGCATCCGCACCGTCGTTGTCTTACCGGCGCCGTTCGGCCCAAGAAAGCCGAACACCTCCCCCTCCGGTACCTGCAGCGTCAACCCCTCCACAGCCAGGGTCTCCTTGAAACGCTTGGTCAGATTTTCGGTTTCAACCATCTGCAAAATTCCTGACGCAACAAAGGAATTCACCACAGCATGCCTTGAAGATAATAGCATGATACCGAAACAATCGCAAGGTATGTTTTCGTTTTTCTTCCCCTCATTCGCGGTATAATCCGTCCGCTTGCTCACCAAAACTCTCTCTTGCTGAGGCACGTTATGCAACAGGCTACCACCGAGCGCGAGGAAAGCCCCTCTTCCCTGATTGGTCGTATCCAGCCAACCGATATTGACGAGACAATGCGCATGTCCTATCTGGACTATGCCATGAGCGTCATTGTCGCCCGCGCCCTGCCGGATGTGCGCGATGGGCTGAAACCCGTGCAGCGACGCATCCTGTACGCCATGCACGAACTTGGTCTGCGCCCCGATGCCCCCTACAAGAAATCCGCCCGCATCGTCGGCGAAGTGCTGGGCAAGTACCATCCTCACGGCGATCAGGCCGTCTATGAGGCGATGGCACGCATGGCGCAGGATTTTTCCATGCGCTATCCGCTCGTGGACGGACAGGGCAACTTCGGCTCGGTGGATGGCGACGCCCCCGCCGCCATGCGCTACACCGAAGCCCGCCTCCACGCCCTGGCCGAGGAAATGCTCGCCGACCTCGACAAAGAGACGGTGGATTTCACCGATAACTTCGACGGCTCCCTGCAAGAACCGACCGTCCTGCCGGCGCGCCTGCCCAACCTGTTGCTCAACGGCTCCTCCGGCATCGCCGTCGGCATGGCGACCAACATTCCGCCGCACAACCTGAAGGAACTGGCCGCCGCCATCATCTACCTGATCAACAATTACGATGCGATTGACGACATCCCCACCGAACACCTGATGAAATTCGTGCCGGGGCCGGACTTCCCCACCGGCGGCATTATCGTGGGCGCGGAGGGCATCGCGGCGGCCTACGCCTCCGGCAAAGGGCGCATCGTTCTGCGCGGCAAGGCGCACATCGAGGAGATGAACGGCAGCCGCAGCCGCATTGTCATTACCGAGATTCCGTATCAGGTCAACAAGGCCGCGCTCATCGAACGCATCGCCGAACTGGTGCGCGAGGAGAAAATTGACGCCATCGCCGACCTGCGCGACGAATCCGACCGGCGCGGCATGAGCATCGTCATCGAACTGAAACGCGGCGCACAGCCCAGGAAAGTCCTCAACCAGTTGTACCGCCTCACGCCGCTCCAGACCACCTTCGGCGTGCAAATGCTGGCGCTGGTGGACGGCGAGCCGCGCCTGCTCTCCCTCAAGAAAGCCCTGCAACTCTTCATCGAGCATCGTCAGACCGTCCTGACCCGCCGCAGTCAGTACGAACTGGAAAAAGCGCGCCAGCGCGCGCATATCCTGGAGGGACTGGTCATCGCCCTGGACAATCTGGACGCGGTGATCACGACCATCCGCCAGTCTCCTGACGCAGAAACAGCGAAACAACGGTTGATCCAGCGTTTTCGCCTCAGCGAACTCCAGGCCCAGGCGATTCTCGATATGCAACTGCGCCGCCTGGCCGCGCTGGAACGGCAGAAAATTCTCGACGAGTATGATCAGGTCAAAGGGCAGATCGCTTACCTGGAAGACCTGCTGGCCAACCCCCGGAAAATCCTGGGGCTGATTCAGGAAGACATGCGCACGCTGGTCGAAAAATATGGGGACGAACGGCGCACACACGTTGCCACAGAGGCCACCGAGCACCTGAGCGAAACCGATTTGATTCCAGACGAAGCCGTGCTCATTTCGCTCACCGCGCGCGGCTATATCAAGCGCGTGGCGGTTACCTCCTTCCGGCCGCAAGCCAGCGGCGGCAAAGGCGTCACCGGACACCAGACGAAAGAGGAAGACGAGGTCATTGCCCTCATCCCGGCGCGTTCGTTGGATACGATTCTCTTCTTCTCGGAACGCGGTAAGGTTTACGCCGAGAAAGTCTATCAGATTCCCGACGCCGATCGCAATGCGAAAGGGATACCGCTGGTGAACGTTCTTTCCCTGGCGCCGGGCGAGCGAATCACGGCGGCCATTGCGGTGCCTGATTTCGAGGCGGCGGCCTATATTGTTATGGCTACGCGCAAGGGGAAAGTCAAACGCATGACGTTGAGCGAACTCGCTTCTGTCCGACCCTCCGGCATCCTTGCCATCAACCTTGAGGAGAACGATCAACTCGGCTGGGCGCGCCTGACTCACGGCAACGATGAAATCATCCTGGTCACCGAGCAGGGACAGGCGCTCCGTTTCTCGGAAGACGAAATCCGTCCCACCGGCCGGGCGGCGGGCGGCATCGTCGGCATCCGCCTGGCCACCGCCGATCGGGTTGCCGGCATGGATATCATCGAACCTGGCGGTTACCTGTTGCTGGTCACTGCTCAAGGCTATGGAAAACGCACCCCGCTGGCGGAATACCCCCGCAAAGGGCGGGCTACCGGCGGCGTGCAGACGGTCGCCAGAGAAGCGCTCGCCAGGACCGGTCCTCTGGTCGCCGCGCGCGTCATTCAGGAGACCGATGACCTGACATTGATTTCGGCGAACGGGATGGTGCTGCGGACCAAAGTGCGCGAGGTCAAAGTTGCCGGACGGGCAACGCGCGGCGTGCGCTTGATGGAACTCAAGCCCGGCGATCGTGTCGCTGCCGTAGCGCGTCTTTATCCATAAGTGCAGGTATACGCTCCATCATCCAGCACCTGGGTCAGGCCGGAAGGTAGATCGAGGGTGTAGCGGGTAGTCTGTCCGTTCATGGTCTGGGCGAGGCGGTCGCCAAGTCCATTGCTGTTTCTAATGCGGCTTTAGATAATAACCCATTTTCTGATCAACGGCAGTCACTACGCGTCTAAAGTCCGTGTAGGTCAAGACTTGGATTAGCTGCAGATTAGAATCATATGCCCCCATGGAAGCACCAAAAACGGTAAGATACTCCTCATATTGGGCAAGCATCTGGCACAGAGGGATACTGCCCTGGGTAGAACATGCGACGTAAAATTGGTTAGCCACCAAATTTTGAAAAGCCAGTTCGGGAGGTGTCGTCCAGGGCGTGTCGTATTGGCCCATGGGAAACCACCGCTTTTCCCTAATTTGAAATTCATTAAAAGCCTCTTGACGATTTGGTAGGCGGTAGACCGCGTGACTTGCATAACCGCTTCCACCAGGAAGTCTTCGCAAGAAGAGAAGTGCTGTTGACTCGATAGCGGGAATGGAATCACTGCCAAGCGGTGCGGCTGGTGCCCGAATCATCTGCGGCCCTTCTGGACTTGCTGCCCATCCTTCAGGAAAAACAGAGACATCGATCAGAAGCGTTTCAATTGGAAAGCCTCGCTTTGGTGGCTTTTCCTGAAATGCGCAAACCAGCATTTTGCATCCTACCGCAGCGAAAATTATTCCCCCGCAGCCAATAAGCGCCCACTTGGTCGTTTTTTTCATCTTTGCCCTCCATCAAAATAGTGTAGGGGATAAGGCCAATTGGGGTTTGAATAAGCGTTCGCTGGCTCTGGCATATGGGCCAAACTGGGAGAGTAAGAGTGCAGGATCTGCTGGAAAGTACTCATGTTGACATTTTTCTTAACCACTTCGAACAGATTGCTTCCAAGATCAACAGCAGCATAATCGGCTGGATCATCGAAGACGGTTCTCCACCACGTAAAGTTTACGTAAAGGTCCAATTTGAGATTGAACAGACAGATCACATCTACGTGGAAATTTACGAACCACTTGCCCAAATTTTCAATCAGTTGGCGATGCGCTGGATCAGAGATCTCTGCTACACTGGCACCAAGGTGTAATACTTGAGATGTAAATCCTGCTGCCCTTCCAACGTAGCCATAGTGAATGTTGCCAGGTACTGAATATTCAAACCATTCACAGCCGCTTATATGACACAGAGCAACTGGAGCCGGGATCGATGGATTCCCAACAAACTCCATGGCAATTTGGTCCTTAAACCCAACTTTTGTGCAACCAGAAGCGATTCGTTGAAAAACGGCATTGAATCACAAGATTTTGGCTTTGGTTCAGGGGCTTGCGCCTGGTCGCAAGGCGAACACCCGACCTGAAAAGGCAC